>MAAC01011134.1_pt1 | contig 113848 bp, 108 predicted proteins | sample 1115981 | NCBI WGS metagenome assembly MAAC01 (sample SAMN04961126, study PRJNA320927) | seawater metagenome | isolation source: sample BD02T64 sea water enriched with oil for 64 days | place: USA:Gulf of Mexico | collected 2013-07-27
TGTTATTATGTGACAAAGCCTGAATCCTTATAGCTATAACGTTTGTTCGCACTCACATTATATCTATTTAGATTCAGGCTTTCTTATTTAGTCACTCACTGTGGGACAGCAGTGGCCTTGGTGGCGGGTTTTTAGTTAGCTAGACAGCGCTATTTCCACCACATACTGAGTGTGATGATAATAATTCGAGCTATGGAGACGTTAACTGCGCTGTTCACTAGAATACCTAAATGCGTTATTGGATAAGCTGAAAGGCTAGCACAGTATTCGAAGCCGTGGTAGCCTTACGCGAAATAATCGATCAAAGATATCTATAGTGGAGCAGTGGTAAAAATGAGTGCATATCCTAGTGATTCCTATCTTGTTGAGTTGAAAGGGCTTCTCGACGAGTATTTTCCTAATAATATCAAGGAAACATTAAAGCCAAAGCGAGAAGCAATGATTGCGAAAAGCTATGGGGATGTGTTCGATATTCAATGTGAGGCTATTACCGTTATCGGTGCGATAGAAGTGTCCCACCTGTTAGGTATGAATGATGTGATTGTGCCTATCCTAGCGGAAGAATACGGCAAGTTGCTGACGGCGTTGAAAGCCCTTGAAAAGGCGACCAAAGCGATTAAGCAGTTTAGCGAACTGAAAGAGACATTGGACCGGGTTAAGAAAGTCGCCAAACTTAGCGAAGTGTCGAATTATCTCTATAAAGATCTAGAATATCTCACTGAGACTTACGGCTTAGATATCGATGCTAAAGAAATCGTGACGAATGTAAAGAAGCTGGCGTAAGGTGTGTGGGAAGTTAATCCCACATACACAGTAGCTTTTCCCGTATATCAGAGATCACCTGCTGGCCCTTGGCGATCTCTTCGGGTGTTCTCTCTATACACGGGTAATGAGTACACTCAAGCAAGGGCATAATGTTCTCCGTTAGAAATCGACTCTTTCCTCCATACACATGCTTATCCCCATTTTTTTGTTGCTCCGGTATCCAATATTTTAGTGGCTGAATAAGGTGAACCTCATTTTTTGCACGAGTAATGGCGACATTTAATAAGCGTCGTTCTTCTTCAATGGCTCTATCATCACCAGCAGAATATTCATTGGGAAAATTGCCGTCAGCGACATTGAGAATATGTACATTTTTCCATTCCTGTCCTTTGGCGCTATGTACGGTAGATAAGATTAGAAAATCGTCATCAATATGGGGAGTACCCGCTAAATCGCCCGTTGTTTGTGGGGGATCCAAGGTAAGCTCACTGAGAAATCGCTCTCGTGTGGGAAACTGCTGAGATATTTGTGCAAGCTGTTCTACATCACCGAATCGTACAAAGTGATCGTCATAGTTAATCTCGAGGAGTGATTGATAGCAGCTTGCTGCTTTATTGACTTGATCATGCCAGGGAATAGCGTCGTCATGAATGGCAATAAGCAATGCGGATAATTCTTCCCATAACGCTTGGGCAGCAGAAGGCAATGTCCATGTCGATAAACTATGGATATCAAATTGATTGAGTTCTAAATGCTGTAGCGTTTTGTCTGCTATTTTGGGGCCTACGCCGGGTAATAATTTTAATACCCGAAAAGCCGAGACGCTAAATTTTGGATTGTCAGCCCAACGCAAAATCCCCAGTAAGTCTTTTACATGGGAAGCCTCCAAAAATTTTAACCCTCCATGTTTAACGAATGGAATATTGCGTCGGGTTAACTCGAGTTCTAAACGGTCGCTATGATAACTGGATCGAAATAATACGGCTTGTTGTTTTAAATCGACACCAGATTCTCTAGCGGCGAGAACCTGTTCAACAATATATTCCGCCTGTTTTGTATCGTCTGCGACTGTCACTAGTTTGGGTTTGTCGCCAGATTTGTTGTCGCTATAGAGGGCGACCTTATATCCCTCATCTCCTTCCGATAATAACGCATTCGATAGATCGAGAATATGCTGATGAGAACGGTAATTTTGCGTGAGCGATATTACTGTTGCACGGGGGGAAAACAAATCAGGAAATTGTAGAATATTATCTACCGTTGCAGAGCGAAAACTATAGATAGATTGGGCATCGTCACCGACAACCGTTACACCTTCGCCCGTTGGAAAAAGTCCCGTTAAGATGCCTGCTTGCAACAGATTGGTATCCTGATATTCATCCACCAGAATATAATCAAACTGTGCGCGTATTATTGCGGCGATATCGGGAACCTTGGCAAGGTGATAGCAGTAGAGTAATAGATCATCATAATCTAAACAGAGCTGATCGATTTTGGATTGAGTATAGCGAGAAAATAGCTGCTTAAGCTCGGACTCCCATTCTCGACAATAAGGAAAATCGAGCCTAAGAATATCGGCAATATCTTGTTGGGAATTAATACACTTAGAATAAATATTAAGGCAAGTGTTTTTCTTTGGAAAACGTTTATCGGTCTGAGTAAATTCTAATTCATGACGAAGCATATCCAATAGATCGGCAGAATCACCACGGTCCATGATGACAAAGTCACTTTCTAAGCCGATGCTCTTGCCATGAATGCGCAACAGTCTATTGGCGATGGAGTGGAATGTACCCATCCATGATATATTTATGGGCTGATAATGTTTACTATCCTTTCTCGATTGTTGTTCTACAATTCGATTAGCCCGTGAAGAGAGTTCACCTGCGGCTCTGCGCGCAAATGTCATTAATAGAATACGTTCTGGTGACACACCCGATAAGATTAGTTGCGCTGTTCTATGCGCTAAAGTATTTGTTTTTCCGGTGCCCGCGCCTGCGATAATTAATAACGGTGGGGAAATAACGGCGGGTGAGAGTGAACTATTCTGATCGTCTAGACCAAAGTGTACCGCAGCAGATTGTTGTTCGTTTAATAATGTTGTATTGAGCACAGTCTGCCTCCACGGGAAATGGGATACTTTGTATGACATTTTCCTTCAGAGGTCTCTCGTGTGTCTCTTCTCATTAGGATATGTTCTCTATTGGGCGTGGAAGGATTAGTATGAACCATAAACCTATAGCTGTAAATACATACAGCTATAGGTTTTGATGAAATTCGTTCGCCGTCGAAATCAGATTAGGAAGTACAAAAAACATTCTATCGATAACAGGAGCATGTAATGAAAAAATTACCCGGTAAAATTGCTATTGTGACAGGGGCGGGATCAGGCATGGGGGAGGCAATTACGAAGAGACTCTGTAGCTTAGGCGCGACGGTGATTGCAACGGACATCAATGAATCGGGGTTGCAGTCCGCGTTGGGTAATATTTCTGATGCAGGTCAGATTGTATGCCGATACCAAGATGTGACTGACGAGGAAGCGTTCTTTGAATTGGTTAAAAGTACGGCAAAAGAATACGGTCGGCTTGATTATATTTTTAACAATGCTGGTATAGCCATTGCGGGTGAAGTGAAGAACAACACCATGGATGATTGGAAGAAAACAATTGATATCAATCAGATGGGTGTCATTTACGGTACGTTAGCGGCCTACGAGGTCATGCGTAACCAAGGCTATGGCCACATTGTGAATACGGCGTCTGTGGCAGGCTTGGTACCCGCGCCAATGCTAACCGCGTATTCAATGACCAAGCATGCGGTATTGGGGTTAACGCTAGCGTTGCGTGAAGAAGCCAAAGCTTATGGTGTAAACCTCAATGTAGTGTGCCCAGGTATTGTGAAAACCAATATTGTACAGCCTGATCGGTTGCGTGACTTTGATCTGGGTAATGACCCTTTTGACTTTGTACAACAAAAAGCAAAAATAAAGGCGATAAGTGCTGATGAAGCGGCTGAATTTATCGTAAAGGGAGTGGCGCGCAATGATGCAGAGATCATATTCCCGCTGCATGGAAGAATGTTTGTGCGATCTTACAGAAATTTACGCAGAGCGTGGGAGGGTATGACAGCACTGAGTTTACGGGTGATGCGAAATTGATAACTTGAGGGGGTGCGTTGGCTTGCGCCTAGGGATTAAGCTACACTGATTTAGTATTGTCTTTCAGTATGGAATCAGTAAGTTATGCGATTTTTGCTTGTACTTATAACACTCCTGTCCACGTCAGTACTGGCGCAAGAGAAGCCTTTGCTGACGTGGTATCTTACCAATTGGCCGCCCGCTTTTATTGTTGATGGTCTACGCCAAGGCACCGGTTATGCGGATGTGATCGTTGATATTCTTGAAAGAGAGATGCCAGAGTATCGCCATGAACGGCAATTGTTACCCTATCCCAGAATCTTAAATTACATCGAGAGGGGAAATGAGGGCTGCTACCCCACTAACATATATGACAAAAAACACGATTTTGGTGTGACCTCTGTTCCCATCGTGCTGGTATCTGGACACAGTATCTATATCCACAAAGATAACCTGGAAAAGTTCCCTTACCCTCGGGGTGTGTCGTTAGCGGCTTTGCTCAATAACTCAGCGCTCACATTGGGGGTTCGAGGGGACCTAGAATTTGGCTCTACGCTATCGCCTATTTTAAAATCTCACCGAAATGAAAAGCACATGATTACACGATCTGGTCAAGATCTTGTTGATGGTTTGGTGAAAATGTTGGATAGAAGACGTATCGACTACTTTATCGAATATAATTTTGTGATGAAGTTTGTGACCGATAAAATAGGCCTAAAGATGGATGACTTTATTGAAATCCCAATTTTTGAGAACAGGGATGAATACGTGCGCGGTGCTGTTGAGTGTCCTAACAGTCCCTGGGGAAAAGAAGTGATCGTCAAGGTCAATAAAATTTTGGTAAATTTACGAGAAACCGCTGAATTTAGAGAGTTAAATGAAAAATGGTTTGTCTCATCGTCTAATAAACTGCAGTATTGGCCGAAGTATCAGGAACTTATTTTAGACATAACGCAGTAAGATAGATGTATCGAGTGTAAAGGAACGTATTATATCTAGGGAGGTCGCATGTCATCAACCAAAGACGAGCAGAAATTAGCGCTAGTGAGCCGAATGCTCTCGTATCAACAGGATAATGGGGAATCTACCCCCGTCACGTTAAAACAGTTGTCATCGAAATTACCCGAGGAATATCGCGAAACTATCGATGATGTCAATCGTATCATTTCCGGTGATGCGAGAGTGCTTAGCGGATATGATTCAGCACGATTTTTAATGTTGATTAAGCTCATGAATGTCGCGAGAAGTGAAGGTGTTGATACAACCACCATGCTGGCGAATATTAGTCAATCAGTCACGGAGGCCATTAATCAGGCGGATGATTTTTGGGGCGTTTTTCAGACACTGATGTCCTATCTGGTTGTTGTGTTTGCAATCGCAATGATGGTTGTGAGTATCTTTATGGAAAAGGTGCTACCTGAGTTTAGAGATGTATTTGACGACTTTAATGCGGAGCTGCCAGAATTTACGCGATTTGTATTAGATAATGAGCTGGCGCTTTTTATTATCGTCATTGGAATTGGACAGTGTGTGTTGGTTTCGGCGCTGTTATCGGTTCATATTAAAGGTCGAGTCTCAGCGTTTGAGCCGCTTTCCCGGTGGTGCCGTTTGATACCCGGTATTCGAGATTTGCATTCAATATATGGATATTATCTCTATATTCAATATGCAAGAATTCTTATGCAAACGGGGATGAAAAGTGTGGATGCGCTCAGCCATGGAAAGATACTGGCGCAGGTTGATACAGATAATATTCACGAATTATCTATTCTTGATGATGGGGTTGCGATCGCGAGTGACATGCGGGTATTGGATAAGGAATTGCCGCATCAGATCCAACAGGTAAGCGTAAAATTCATCAAACAAATGACGATCATAAGGGACCGTATAACGCGCAGTACACAAGCTGCAACAGGAGTTATTATTGGTGGTCTTATTATTGCGATGTATTTACCTATCTTTCAATTAGGTTCAACGACGTAAGGACAGACAAATGAAACATAATGGATTTACTTTAATTGAATTAATGATCGTTGTCGCTATCATCGGTATTTTGGCGTCCATTGCGTTACCGGAGTATCAGCAATATATCACCCGTGCACAAGTGTCTGAATCAATGACATTGGCAAGCGGCCTGAAAAGTCGGGTGACTGAATACCATAAACATACAGGGTATTTTCCAGAAAATAATGAGGAGGCGGGAATTCCACCATCGAATAAATTGCTAGGTAACTATGTATCCAGCATAGAAATGGTGGATGGGGCCTTTCACGTAACTTTGGGAAATAAAGTCAACAAATCGCTGCAAAATAAGATTCTAACACTTAGGCCCATTGTGGTAACCGGTTCTCCTGCTAGCCCGTTCTCATGGTTGTGTGGAACGGCGAGTGTGCCAGAAGGAATGGAAGCGGTGGGTGAGGATAGAACCGATATCGATAAATCGTTATTGCCTGCGGTGTGCCATATTTGATCGGCTGATTACTATCCAGTGATTAGCAGTAGTATAAATATCTAGAGTTGAGTAAAACATGGAGTCCTTAGGTTCAGGTAACTTAATGAGGCAAGGTGCTGTTCCTTGCCCGAGATGTGGTAAATATATATTTGATGAAGAACTTGAGTGTCCTCATTGCGACTACAAATCACGTGATATAGATATTTTTGAACGGAAAGAATATGCGGAAAAAGAAAGGAGAAATGGGAGGGTATACGCAGTTCTATTTATGCCGGCAGCATTGATTTTGGTGACAGCTGTGTTGAGTGTCATCTTGGACTGACTCAAAAATCGCTTTGGGACTTGGAACAAGCCGTTGTCAAAAATGTGGATTATCATTGCTCGACGGTAGGTACTAACAACTCGACGGTAGATATTAACAAGAAGTTGCTTGCTAACCTTTCATGCCTATATTACTAAGGTGCAAATCTACCATCACTAAGGTTTGATACTTATCGAACTATCGTATAGCCTATGTTTCATTCAGTTTCCCAATGTCACTTATTGCAGTAGAGGTATCTATGAAAAAGATCGTGATCACAAAAGCGGGCGGACCCGAGGTACTACAGGTACAGCAATGTCCGGATCTAACCCCTGCGGCTGATGAAGTGCGTATTGCGGTTAAGGCGTCAGGGCTTAACTTTGCCGATATCATGGCGAGGCAAGGTCTTTATCCAGATGCGCCTAAATTTCCCTGTACGGTAGGGTATGAAGTTGCTGGTGTGATTGATGAGGTCGGTACAAGTGTTGATAAGCAGTGGTTAGGTAAAGAGGTCATCTCATTGACGCGTTTTGGTGGGCAGGCTGATCAAGTGGTGGCTCCGGTGCATCAAATATTTGAGAAGCCTTCGTCTTTGTCCTTCGAAGAGGCGGCAGCAATTCCAGTGAATTACCTCACGGCGTATCAGCTGCTTGTGGCAATGGGTAGTTTGCAGTCCTATGAATCGATTTTGATTCACAACGTGGGTGGTGGCGTTGGACTCGCGGCCTTGGAAATCGCTAAAAAGATTGGTGCCGAGACTTATGGTACCGCCAGTGGTGGTAAGCATGCGTTCCTTAAGCAAAAGGGCTTAGATCATGCTATTGACTACCGTACTCAGGATTGGAAAAAAGAGTTATTGAGCATGACCAATGGTCGCGGAGTTGATTTGATATCTGACCCGATTGGCGGCAAAAGCTTGAAGGATAGCTACAAATCATTGAGCAATACTGGACGATTAGGGATGTTTGGAATCTCTACGGTGTCTGAGACAGGTGTAAAGGGCAAGCTGAACTTGCTTAAAATGGTCATGCAAACCCCGTTCTATCATCCATTTGGATTGATGAACGAGAATAAGGGGGTGTTTGGGGTAAACATGGGGCACCTATGGCATGAACATAAGAAAATCAATGTATGGATGCAGGCGATTTTGGATGGATTAAAAGAAGGCTGGATTAACCCGCATGTGGATAAAGTATTTAGCTTTGATGATGCAGGTGAGGCGCATCGCTATATCGAAGAGAGGCGCAATATTGGTAAAGTTATTTTAGTACCCTGATATATAGATAGGAAATATCAGCAGGATTGGCGGGTTGCGCTCTGTCTTTGCTGGGTTGTTTTCTATACGCTTGTGCGGCGGCTGATCACGGGGTCAGCCATATCACAACGCGATAGGACTCCTCTCGATTATGGAAAATCAACACCCACAATTGCAGAAATCTCGCCAACGCCGGGGTTTGATGCTGATGTTATTGGGTACTATTTGCTTTTCAGCGAAAGCGGTATTTGTAAAGCTGTCCTATCAATATAATATTGATGCGGTGTCGTTAATGACGTTGCGAATGGGAATTTCTTTACCAATCTATTTATTGATTGGTTTTTTCGTATTAAAAGGCAGCCAACTTTCCAAGTTAACGTTGTCAGATCATCTTAAGATAATTGCGTTTGGTGTTGCAGGTTATTACCTTGCCAGTTTATTCGATCTATTGGGCTTGCAATACATTACCGCAGGCTTTGAGCGATTAATTCTCTTTCTATACCCCACGATTGTCCTACTTATTTCGGCGCTCTTTCTCAAGCGATCCATTAGCCGGGTTGAATGGTGTGCGTTGGTACTTGGATATATTGGTATTCTCATCGTGTATATCAACGATGCACAGTTCGTCGGTGAAGATGTCACTGTTGGTATGCTCTGGGTATTGGGCAGCGCGGTTACATTTGCAATATATATAGTAGGCAGTGGCCAAATGTTTGCAAAAATAGGCACAATGGGATTTACCGTTTATGCCATGAGTGCGGCAAGTGTAGCGATATTGATTCACTTCTCGTTAACGCGTCCTATTGAAAGCCTAGATGTGGTGCCTGAGTTATGGATGATTGCGGTAATTATCGCGGTATTTTGTACTGTGATCCCTACTTTCTTAATGGCAGAGGGTATCAAATGGCTAGGAGCACCTCAGGCGGCGTTAGTGGGTTGTGTAGGGCCGGGTTTTACAGCATTGTTAGCCTACCTAATTTTAGGGGAAGTCTACACATGGGTGCATTTTCTCGGTATGGTACTTGTATTATCTGCAGTGTTTGTCATTGGTCGCAATAAGGGAAAATAATCAGCATGGCTGTCGAGATTGAGCGTAAGTTTCTATTAAAAAATGATGATTGGAAAAAAGATAAACAAGGTAACCTTATTGAGGGAGTAGCCTTTCGCCAGGGTTATATACCGACCCATGAATCTACAGTGAGAGTGCGGATAGAAGGTACTCGAGCGAAGCTGACGATCAAAGGGAAAACCGTTGGCATGTCTCGATTGGAGTATGAATACGAGATTCCTTTTGAGGACGCCAACGAGATGCTAGATGCGCTTTGTCAGAAACCACTGATTGAAAAAACACGCTATTTCAAAAAAGCCGATGAGGTTACTTGGGAAATTGACATCTTTGAGGGTGACAACGCGGGGTTAAGGGTCGCAGAAGTGGAGTTGCTTAGCGAAGACCAGCAGGTAGACTACCCCGATTGGCTAGGTGAAGAAGTAACCGGCGATGCTAAATACTATAACAGTAATTTGGTGGCTTACCCCTTTACACAATGGGATCAATCATAAGAATCATTAGGACGAATTCATAATGACCACCACCTATCAGGTTGCCATTGAAGTGGCCGAAGGCGTCATCGAATACCTTGAAGATAAAGGTATCGATGCGAAGGCTTATATGAAAACGCAAGGGTGGGAATATGATGAGCACAAAGACGAAGGGTTTGTGCCTTTCTCTATTGTGTCGGATATGTTTGATTGGGCGGAACAGTTAACCGGTGATGTTTATATCGGATTGCATGTGGGTGAGAAAACACAAGCTAGGCATTGGGGGCGACTGGGCTATTTGATTCTAGTGGGTGATGATGGCTTGGAAAGCCTTGAATATATCCAACGTTATGCTCAATTAATTACCAATGTGATGGACGTGCAATTCGAAAATGGACAAGCAGGTGATGGGGACATCATTTGTCGGTTTGAAATGAAACCAGAAACCTTTAGTCGTCATGCATGTGAGTACTTTCTGTCTGCGGTATATTCGTTGTCAAAGATGTTTAGTGACAATAAGTTCTTATTCAAATCTCTCTCGTTTAAGCATGCATTACCTGTCGATAAAAAGCCGATAGAGGATAGTCTCGAGTGCCCCTGTGAATTTTTGGCGAGAGAAAATAAAGTGGTGGCCTATCGAGAGAGTCTACAATTCTCATCGAGTTATCGTGATCCTAGAATGAAAAAAATTCTACGTGATCATGCAGAGATGGTGATTAAGAGTTTGTCACAAGATGATGACCTAATTGATAGCATAAGGAATTATGTTATTGATAAAATCGCTGATGGGGCTCCGACGTTAACCATGGTAGCGCAGGAGTTTGGCGTGAACGAGCGTAGTTTGCAGCGCACCTTGGCCAAACATGAGATTACTTTTCAAGAATTGGTTGATGAGCTGAGGATGAAGTTGGCTAAGTCCTATATTCGAGATGGATATACTTTTTTGGATACCGCGTTGCTGTTGGGTTATTCAGAGCAAAGTTCGTTTCATCGCGCATTTAAACGCTGGACGGGAATGTCACCGTCCCTTTATAAAAAGGGCCTGGTGTAGATTCGAGGCTTAAGTCTATTTCAGCAATGTCACTTCGAAAGGAATTCTCCCGCCTTATCTTTAAATTCTTGGCCTTCTCTTATTTCTGCGGCTTTGCTCCAGATAGATTCTGCTAATGCTCGATCTTTCTTAATAAATTGTTTGGAGAACATAAGGTAGTAGGGTTTGTTTACGAGAGGTGTCGTAACAACCTTGATACTATCAGCATATTTTTTGTGTTTTACCAGAATGTTGTTTCCATTGAGTGTTAGTGCCGCAACAGCTTTAACTCGATTCAAAAGCAGTTTTTCGAAATTATTGGTTGTCTTAGAAGCGCTGGCATCGACGCTATAACCTGCGCTTTGTAAATCGCCGCCAATGGAATATCCCGCTGGTGCTGCGATTTTTCCGTTTAAGCCAGATATCTTCATTTTTTCAGGTACATTAATGGTAGAATCCTTCAATATATAGAGCGAATAGCTTGACGCATGTAGCATTAAATTCGGATCTACTGCATTACCAATATGTGTACCTGGATAGAAACCGAATTGAAGTCGTTTTTCCTTAAAACTAGCTGTAAAACAACCCTCTGTTGTACCCGTTCCAATGTTATTTAAGCAGCGTTTCCAGGGTGCTTGAACATATTTAAATGAAACGTTTGGCATCGCTTCATCGACCATTTTTAGTAGTATTAAATCAATGCCAGAGCCATCTTTCATTGACCAGGGAAAAGAATCGACGTTTTCATAGGTCAGCGTTATTGTTGTTTCGGACTGAGCAGTAGAAGTGCTGAGACACAAAGGGAGGAAAACCAGTACAAGAAAAATGGATGTGGTGTGACTTTTCATGAGGCGTACCTATTATAGTAATATCGATCGAACATAAAGTAGGTAACTTACTAGTGTAGTCTAGGCTCGAAAAACCCCAAAGAGGATTATAGGTAGGATAGTTATTCGATCTTTTTATTAGGAAAGTACTGCTTGGAATAAGAATGGCTTAGCTTCTCGACGAATTGGGGAAGCCTAGTTATAGGCGCTATAGTAAAAATATGTTAAGGCCCTAGTTTCATGGGCATTAGGTGTGGTTTACTGATGAGAGGAACCGATGATAAATGAAATAAGAGAAACCACTATTTCCTGCCCCTATTGTGGAGAAATAATATCCGTACTGGTGGACTGTTCCGTGAGCGCTCAAGAATATATTGAAGACTGCCAGGTATGCTGTCGCCCCATCGACTTTAGAGTGAGCGTCGATGAGGAGGGGGATTTTGAGGTGAGTGTGTACAGTGAGAATGAATAAGCGTCTGGCATCAAGAAAGTGTCATAACTAACGACTAGTACTATACAAATATGTCATTGTTAATGTCGTCAAACGCTTGCTCAATCTCTTTACGTGTATTCATAACAAATGGACCGTATTGTACTATCGGTTCATCAATGGGGCTTCCACTGAGTATCAGTAGCGCTACACCGAATTTTCCTGCTTTTATATAAAGCTTATCCCCTTCAGAGTAGTGTGTCATTTGACGTTGTTTGGTATCGTGAGTTGAACCTTGATAAACATATACAAGAGCACGGTTCTGTTCGTTAAAGGAAAGTTCGACCGTTTCATCGGAGTTTAATTGAAGGTCTATCAATATTGGTTGGGTTGAACGATTTTGTATTGGACCCGCCAACCTGTTTCCGTCTATTTCAACATTACCGGAAATGATGCGCACGAGCCCGCCTTTCGGTAGCGTTTGTTCTGTAATATCACGGCTGGCAATGTCACGATAGTCAGCGGCTTGCATCTTTTCTGAGGCAGGTAAGTTTAGCCAAACTTGAAAACCGTGTAATAACCCGTGTTCTTGTTCTGGCATCTCAGAATGCAATACGCCTCTGCCCGCAGTCATCCATTGTACGCCTCCGGCCTCAATTACCCCTTCATTGCCCATATGATCGCGATGCCGCATGCGTCCGGCTTTCATATAGGTGATGGTTTCAAATCCACGATGGGGGTGTGTTGGGAACCCGCCAATATAATCGGTAGCATCATCAGAATTAATTTCATCGATCATCAGATAGGGGTTTAATACCCCTTGTAAATGCCTACCTGCAAGGCGTGTTATGTTTACGCCGTCACCATCACTGGTGGCCTGTGCATTAAAAGTTTCTATTATCTTTCGCATTTACTGACTTCCGCGGTGATGGGGACGGGTAAAGTTTTGTGCTGGTCCAACAGGAATGATACCCGTCGGATTAATTGTGCGATGGCTAACGTAATAGTGTGTTTTGATATGGTCAAAATTAACCGTCGCGGCTATTCCTGGTACTTGATACAGCTCTCGAACATACGCACTAATCGCGGGATAATCGGCTATGAGTCGACGGTTAGTTTTAAAATGACCGTAATAGACCGAGTCAAATCGAATCAATGTCGTAAACAGTCGCCAATCGGCCTCGGTGATTTGTGGGCCAGCCAAATAACGTTGCCGCAACAGAATGCCTTCAACCCAGTCAAGACTATCGAACAACTGCTCAAAAGCATTTTGATAAGCTACTTGAGTAGTGGCAAATCCAGAGCGATACACACCATTGTTAATGGTTTGATAAACGCGGTCATTTATCTTATCAATGGTGTTGCGCAGCCCCTCTGGATAATAGTCTTCGGTATTCCCTGTTAAATGATCGAATGCACTGTTGAACATACGAATAATCTCAGAGGACTCATTGCTCACAATCGTTTTGGTATGTTTATCCCATAGCACCGGTACGGTGACTCGGCCTTCATATTGTGCATCTGCTCGTAGGTACAGCTGGTATAGAAAGTTATCATCGTAAAGTGGATCTGTGAGCTCCCAGCCATTTTCCAACATCACCGGATCAACGACGGTGACATCAATATAGTCTTCTAATTGTTTCAGCGTTCGAAAAATGAGGGTGCGATGTGCCCACGGGCACGCCAATGAAACGTATAAATGGTAGCGGCCTTTTTCGGCTTTATACCCTGGAGTTCCATTGGGACCTAGTTTGCCATCAGGGGTTATCCAATGCCTGAAGTCGCTTTCCTTGCGACGGTATTCACCGCCGCTGTTCTTGGTGTCGTACCATTGGTCAACCCATTGCCCGTCTTGTAGCAAGCCCATTATGCTGCTCCGACCTGTTGAGTCTTAGTTTGCAGTACTTGGTCGACACTAAAGCTACCAGCACCACGAAATACCAGTGAAATGCTGATAACCAATAATGCCAGACCGAATTCATAGCCATTGTTAGCTAGAAAAAGCCCGTTCTTAAGGTGTACGGAGGCAATGGCAACGACCATCGTAGCGGCAAGTACAAGGGCTGTAGGGCGTACCAATAAACCGATGATAAGGAATAACCCCCCAAAGAACTCGGCGCTACCTGCCAGCGTCGCCATGAGTAAGCCAGGGCCTAATCCGATGGAATCCATCCATCCTGCGGTACCCTCTAAACCGTAACCACCAAACCAGCCGAATAGTTTCTGAGCGCCGTGAGCCATAAAGATAATACCGGCGCCAACCCGAATGGGGGTGGTGTCTAGGCCTGCTGTACTGGATGTGATCTTGTTTATCAGTGCTTTCATCGTAATGTCCTCTTAAATAGATGTGGTTTGTTGTAGTGCTATGTAGCAATAGGGTTATCTTACGACGGTCGATAAATTCGAATAACCGTCAAATGTCGTTTAATATGTTCTATTAATTAGAACAGTTAGAAGGGGGCAAAATGACCAAAAATCCCATAAAAATCGAGGTCTTAGAGATCTTGGATGCGATTGATCGGCGGGGAAGCTTTGCAAAAGCTGCTGATGAGCTGAACAAAGCCACATCGGCCATTTCCTATGGTGTGCAAAAGCTTGAAGAGCAACTGGATATCGCGTTATTTCGGCGTCAGGGGCGGCGTTCGGTATTAACGCCAGCGGGTCGGTTGATATTGGATGAGGGAAGAGTGATCTTGAATAGTACGGCACGCTTAGCGATCAAAGCTAAGGAAGTCGCAACGGGCTGGGAGCCCCGCATACGTATCGCGATAGAATCACTGCAATCGTATCCTGATTTTTTTCGTACTCTGGCAGTCTTTCTTGATGAGCATGACAGTATAGAGATTGATGTTAGTGAGTGTGTTCTTAATGGTGGATGGGAAGCGTTAGAACATGATCGAGTGGATCTTATCGTGGGGTCGCCGGGGCCTGTACCGATGCATAAAGGGTATCGAACGATACAATTGTGTGGTGGTGATCTGGTACCTGTGATTGCTAGCCACCACCGATTCGCGAACATTGCCAATGAACGCGAAGTCTTGACTGAGGTGTTGCCTAAGCTTCGGCGTATTGTGGCCCATGATACCTCAGTGGATGACGTGGTGCGCAGTGAAGGGTTAAGTCGAGAAGGCCAAAAGCTCTATGTGCAAAATACGGATCAAAAAGTTGAAGCCATATTGGCGGGTATCGGTATTGGCCATCTACCGTACCAGCGTATTGGGCAGCATTTGGATAGTGGGAAATTGGTAGCCCTTAACTTAGGAGGGATAACGAAGCATGACGCTTTTCTCGCTTGGAAAATAAGCCACAAAGGGAAAGGGCTGCAGGCGCTTGTAGGGTTGTTGGAAAAATCCTTGAGTAAGTGATCTGCGTCTAGTTATAAACATTAACTAAGTGATGTTTAATGTAGAACGTTATCAGATTGAATAACGTTGAGGTAGTATGAGTAATAAATAATTGCTAGGGGTTTAGGGATGAAGAAAGTACTTTTCATATTGTTGTTTATAATTCCGTCATTTTTACACGCTGGAGAAACAACTAGGCCTCCAGAGCTGTGGTCTTGGATAAAAGACCTCGATAAATCAAAAGAAGCGTGTGAGATTCAAAGTTCGTTTATTCTACAGAGTATCAATCTTGAGAATCAGGATGAGACAAAGTATGGAATTTATGGAAATGTAAAAAGTAATCGCGTTGTGGTTAAGTGTATTAGAATAACTGAAAATACCAGTAAATTATTGGTAGCGGTCGCCGGTCACAACCGAGATTCGGTTGAATTGTTACGTAACCATATCGTTAAGGCAATAAACTAATCTATAGATTCACCGGAACGTGACACATTGTGGGTGTTGAATGAGTATAGATATTTGGATTTACTACGTTATTGCGATACTGGTATTAACGGCATCGCCTGGACCAAGCGTATTGCTATGTATGACGACAGCGGTAAAGCAGGGGTTTTACTCGTCTGTTTATACGGCGTTAGGAAGCCTAACCGCAATCGTGGGTATTCTGACGTTATCTTTTACAGGTCTAGGTGTGGTAATTGCTAACTCCGAATTTGCATTTGGTCTGATTAAATGGATAGGCGCTAGTTATCTAATCTACCTTGGATATAAGGCTTTTACTTCAACGCAGGTGTCGTTCTCGTTCAAAGAATCCGGTGAAAGTCCCAATAGGAATTTAGTTGGAAATTATATAAGTGGATTTGTTGTTGGTGCGAGTAATCCGAAAGCGATCATATTTTTCATGGCTCTATTCCCCCAGTTTATTGATACAGAAGCCTCGTTACTTACTCAATACCTTGTATTTGTTAGTACCTTTGCGGTTCTCGAGTTAACCTGGCTTCTCACCTATGCCTATTTCGGTCATCGTGCTAGTCACTGGTTGTTGGCTCGCGGAAGAGCGCAACTATTTAATAGACTAACGGGTGGTATGTTTGTTGGCGCTGGTATCCTATTGTCGAATACTAGCAAGGCGTGATACGTGGGTATGTCGCCATTAGATTATCGCTTGGCTAAATAACTATCCACTGCTTCTTCAATCGAATCATGAATTGGTCGAGGTTCCCATCCTAATTCTTTCTTAGCCTTTGAGTTACTCAGAGGCCAGGTTTGATACAGCAACTTGGCAGAATTAGCCGTCAACACTAAATCTAGTGAAAATAATCGAGAAAATACTCCGACGACTTTGGTACAAAGGTAGACCATTGACGTGGGCACACCACCGACTAACCGAGATAATCCTGCTCTCTTCTCCGCAGTGATAAATAACTCTCTATTACTGACATATCGCTCAGAAATAATATACCGCTCTCCGGGCCGCCCTTTTTCAGCGGCTAGGATTAATGCCTGTGCTGCATCCACAACCCCCACACATTCAGACTGGGCCTTTAAGTAAACAGGTACCCGACCAAAGGCGACTTGTTTGATGAGATTGCCATGAGGAGTAGGTTGCAAATCATCAGCGCCATAGGTATTAGAGACGCAGCAAGCAATGGCAGGGAACCCTGATTCAGTAAAAGCATCTAGAATATATTTTTCTGCGAGAAATCGCGTGCGCATATAGTCGGTAAATAAATCGTCATTATTCGGAATGCAGCTTTCATCTGCAATTCCCGACGGATTACGACCAACAGTGACTAAGCTACTGGTGAGTACAAAACGTTTAATATTACAGGTCTTAGCAGCGTTTACTGCGTTAACTACCCCAAGCACATTGGTCTGGTATAAGGGGCCGCTATTAAATAACCATGCGCGGGTATCGACAGCAGAATGAAATACCCAATCACATCCTTTCATGGCTGCTTCAAGGGAGGGCACATCAAGTACATCGCCAATACTTTTCTCATAATTCAGACCTTCTAAAGCATCCAAGTTACTACTGGCCCGTACCATTATACGTACGGCGTAACCTTGTTGCGCTAGCTGCTTCACTATATGGCTGCCCAAAAAACCGCTGGCTCCAATGACGAGTGCTTTGATAGGTTTAGCCATTTCAATCTCTCCTTGTTATTCTGTGAGGGTAATCAGCGGTGAGTTCATATATAATTCAGTCTGCATGGTAGCGTTTTTCTTGAAGCTAAAACATACCCAAAATGGGCATAGAATAGGTGAGTAGGGACGTGATATGGTCAAATTCGCAGAAGCCGAAACCTTTGGACATATACTCAAGGCAGGTAGAAAAATCGTCGGATTGTCTCAAGCCGCGCTTGCGGAACTTGCCAATACCACTACCCGTAACATCTCGAACCTAGAAACCGGAAAAACCACACCCACACGAGTGATGGTTAAGCGGCTGGCCAAAGCCCTTGATAGTAACGCGCAATCCTATAGTGAGCTAATGCGAGCGGGAGGCTTCGCTTATGACAGCTATACGGATGAAAAGGCCGCAGAATACCAAAAAGATGCTCAGCTAGCGGTAGATCTACTGTTAGAGCGTCACTCTCCTTATCCAGCGTTAGTACTTAATCGCCGTTACGATATTATTCAGGTTAACGATAGTTTTCGCCGTGGGATAGAATTCTTGTTAGGCAGTGTCGATACAGAATTGGAATTACCTTTATCGTTGTTTGATGTTCTCTTTGGTATGCAATCGTTTAACGATATATTTATTGAGCTAGAAAAAACAGCGCGTTTTTTGATTCAGCGTGTACACAGAGAGCAACTGAATAATGAATTCAGCGCTAATCTAATTGAAGAAATACAAGAGAAACTCCCCAATATTCCAAAAGCATGGTGGGATTTTGATGCCAACTATCAACCGAGTCCTAACTTACGTACTGATCTAAATATTCGGGGGGAGGTGTATGAAACCGTTGGGGTGCTTCACAGTATCGGGTCGCCTCACGATTATGGTGGTAATTCTACCAGGGTGATCCTATCTTACCCACTCAACGACGCGGCTAAGAGGTTGTTTTCAATGTGGGAGTAATTGCTAGTTCAATATTATCTACTTGCTAATCAGTGAAGCATATGGAGCAGAATATTATGGATATATCAAATAAGCATCAGTACAAGGCGCCAGACGCTGAACTGGATTGTGTAACTGTTCAAGCACAGAGTGAAAGCCCCAAGTGGATAGCGCTTAAAGCCTCATTTCTAGGAAGTACAATCATTGCTTTGGGCGGTGGTGTTATTGCGCTTATCGTGATTTATCCTGATATTAAAATTACCGGTTTTATGATATTCGGAATATTCTATGTGATGAGTTGTTTAGTGGCATGCTTTGTCACACTCACCTACGGAAAATTAGTCGAGCACGTTATCGACAGGTTCGGCGTAAAGTCAAGGCGTGGTCTGGTTATAGGTGGGCTTCTACCCAGTATAATAACGTTACTGTATGGTATAACAAACCAGGAAAAATCAGCATTTGCTTTTGCTATCGTAATGGCGATCTATGCAATACCCATTTCATTAATAGGTTATCGATTGAGGGAAATACGTTGAACGTTGAACGAATCGGAAAGATAGTTACCGCAATACTGTGTATTTACTTTGTCGTATCAGGTTTTGATGCGCTCATAAATATTGATGAAAAACTTGAGAGAATAGGACTTATTGCAAATGGCGTTGATGGGAAGATAGCATTTATACTTATCTACACTAGCTTGATGGTGGGTGTCGCGTTAGCAATGATGGGACAAATGATTGTTTTTCGATCCAGTACGCCGCCACTAATTGTCGCTAGTGCGGTCCTATTATCATTTATTGTATTTAGGATAGTGGGCTCTGTTATGTTTGATAGCATGACGAGTACGCAGTTGGGTTACATTGTGACCGAAATGGTTGAGCTAATCATTGTTGTCTCTATTTTATGGAAGAATCGCAATAATCCAATCAACTATTAATACAAAATAATAAGTATATGATCTAGCAACCTTTATATGTATTCGAGGCGATTAATTGAACAAAGCTTCTTTATTGTGAGCCAGGTAATACTTATGGAATGACATCGTATTACCAATAACATACTCTAGCACGCGTCAATTACTCATCTTTTTTCGTCGGAATGATAAGAGGCGTTTCTTTTTACTTGCCTCATAATCCATCGGTTGTAATGACGATAGAGTAATTTTTGTTATATCACAAAATACAAACAACGGAGCAATGATGAATAGTTATAGGAAATTAATCCAAATCAGTACTTTTTGTATGATCGTTCTAGGTTTTGGCGTAACCGCTCATGCTGATCTAGGTGAGATTCGGGACGTAACGTCCTCACAGGCGATAAGTAGAGCCAGCGAAGTGGTCGTGTTAGATGTGAGAACCGCTCAAGAGTTTAGCGCTGGCCACATAGCAAATGCGATAAATGTGGACATTGGAGATAGTGCTTTCGACCAAAAAGTCGACGGATTTGACCGTAGCAAAACCTATCTTGTACATTGCGGCGGTAACGTACCCAAAGGTAGAGCATCGAAGGCGATCAATATTTTGTCTGAAAAAGGATTTTCAAATGTAGAAAATCTTGTGGGCGGATATGTAGGTTGGATTTCTGCTGGTGGGAAGCCGGTGACATTGGCGAAGAAATAATATCGGACTACTTTTCACCTAGCGAAATGACTCGTTTGTTGTGATATTACAAACGAGTCATTTCGCTAGTTCTTCATTACTTAATGAGTAAAATGAGAGAGGCAGCCCCTTTTTCTACTCGATCAACGCCGTTGCCTTCGCCTATATAACCCACTTCGTTATTACCACTATCAAACACTCGGCCACTCTCTGACATGTAACCGACTTCATTATTACCGCTATCCCAGATGCGACCGTATTCACCGACATAGCCTACTTGATTATTGCCGCTATCCCAAACGCGACCACTGCTGCCACCGTAACCCACTTCATTATTGCCACTATCCCAGATACGACCTGTTTCGCTAATGTAACCCACTTCGTTATTGCCTGAATCAAAAATTCGCACACCGCTCATATCGTTTCCTTGTATTTTCTATTTGAGAAGTAGTTAATTTACTTCATTAATGTGACGGAATTATGAAGGTCTGCAGTGAACCAATGGGTAAAATACGTAATGATCAACCTGTCGAAGAAGTATGCTACAGCGAGAGTGGATACAGTGAATATAGTCGAGCACGGTATTGAAATTGAGCGGGGTTTTGTTCCCTTGAGTGAATTAAATGGAATTAAAATGAAATACATTCTTCCACTGAGTTCGATTCGAAGTATGGTATTAGAAATACAGATAAGAAATTCTCTACCATTGAATCATTGGTAAAATCAGAGAAATGTGTAAATAGGGCGAAATCAATATTGGGAGGCGAGGCCCATCTCGTTAGAGTTATCTTTTTCGACAAAACATCGGATAATAATTGGTTGGTGTCTTGGCACCAGGACAGGACGGTATCAGTAGATAAGAGAATGGAAATACCGGGTTGGGGACCATGGACTGTCAAAGATGGAGTGCATCACGTTCAACCTAGCGTGAATATTCTAAACAGAATGGTTGCTTAAGAGTTATACCTGCCACTCACGCGATGGGTATTATTCCACCAAAAGATATTACTGAAATTTCCAATTCGAATGATCTTTACTCTTGTAACGTAAAGGCTGGTGATCTAGTACTTATGCGACCCCTTCTCTTACATTCGTCGAGTAAATCAACGAATCCAGGTCATCGGAGAATCGTGCATATTGAATACAGTAATGTTAAATTAAAAAATGGTTTGAAGTGGGGCTAGATCTATAAAAAGGGGATCTAGTAATGAGTTGATTGGGTTGTTTGCAAATTGAACTAGACGTTGGATGTAATGATGGGACGAGCACTTATAGTATTACTATTGTTAATTATGTCTTTTTTTGAGGCGATGTTCGTCTATTATTTTGAGGTTTTGCAAGTGCTTTTTCATGGGGAGTATACTGAAAGTAAGTTTGCGGATTATATCGATTTTGTAAGACCATATTCATTAATGATAGGTTTTTCCATCATGGTCAATATCGGTTATTCGATATACTTTACGTTTAGAGATCCTGAGCTTATTGTTTACTCTAGACCTAGATTGTTGGGGCAGTTTATGGTTCCCGTAGTGGCAAATATTATTGCCCTATCGGCATTGTGTAGCGTTACTTTTATTATGTGTAAAGAATATATCCTCCTAATTTTGTGTCACGGAGGCTATACATGAAAATTCAACGTGTTGTTCTAATCGCATATATCGGATGCTTTTTTGCATTCGGTGCTCCTGCTATATTCTTTCCCCAATGGTTTGCCAATCTTCTTGGTTTTACGTTGAGCGCTAAGGGTGCTTTAATGGAATTTATCGCTGCCTACGGCGGGCTTATTATTGGAATTGGTATTTATCTTATCTATTGTCTGAGAAATAATATTAGAAGTGGATTGTTTGCGGTACTTACGATTGTGGGCTCACTAATGATTGGTCGTATCGCAGGCTATTTTGTAGAGCAGGCGGTCAGTGATGTTCAGGTATTTTTTCTTACCATCGAGTTGATGACCATAATATTGGTATCCAGCCTTCTTTTTACAGGCCCTGCTGTTGCACGGACTAGCGCTGATCTACGATAGAATGTCGTCTTCTGTTTGTCAGGCTGGATCTTTGCAGATACAGCCTGACAACATTCATCGATTAGGATGATGAAAAATGCAGAATTTTATTCGTTGAGTGAGTATCCTGTCAGTAACGCTCGGTTCGGCGAGTTATCCGCTTCATCACCGACAAGATCGGTACTCAAATAATCGCTTAATAGTATGAGTGTGGAGTCAACAACGAGATAATCTCGAGTGTTTACCACTCCAGCATCGGTCACAAATTTTCCAAAATACCCAAAGAAGTTTGCATACAATGTTGCTTCTTTATCTGAAACAACTTGTTTAATGAGTTTGCCATCGTTTGACAATAGGTGGTTCTTCGTTACGGATGAAATGGTTCCTATTTCGTGTGTACTCGTGTCCAAACCGAATCCTGATAGGATATCTTTGTACGTCAAAAGAAGGTCGTGTTCTGAAACGAGTAGTTTGGCGTCTTGTGATTGTAAAGTGCCTGATTGATACTTCCACTCAACGACACCTGAATCGTCGATTTTTTGCAATGTCGCTATGTTAGTATCTTGTTCGTGTGATAGAGAAAGTAGAGTGCCGTTTTGCATATACAGTTTTTGATATTTACCGGTAGTTTCTATGCTCCAATGAATGTCTCCTGAGTAGCTGTATTTTTTGATTGTTTGATCGTAATAGAGGTAAATAGAATCTGACGATAATACATAGGAGGTTTGTGTGGAAAAGGGTGAAATTGCGGTAGAAAAGGTATCCAGTATGTTTAATTCACTATCTAGATGATAGCTGATGAGTTGGCTGTCCGATTTACACAAGGCTAAGATACTTTCATCGGACAAAAATTTAACTCGATCAATGCTGTTGCAATCGGTATTGCTTCCTATTATGTCGGATGAAGTCATGTAATCACCATCTCCTGATAACATTATCATGTCGGTGTTTAATGTAGTTATCAGTTTGTTATCTGAATCGCTATGGAAAAATCGTATACTCGAAAAATCACCTAGAAAAGACGATATTTCATTTTCTGATCGTGTCCAGATTACTTCGTTGTTGATGTCATGCTGTGTGACTTCTACACCGAGCGAGGTCGTTCCATAGTCGTAACTTATTCCTGTTGTTTGATTAAATGTTCTTGGACGAGCGTTATAGTTACCAATGGTTTTAATAGAGATCAGCGTTCCATCAGATAGGATATTGTGTGCCGCATAATTGGGTGATCCGTAACTGAAGAACCTGAAGTTAGAGGGGCTTTCTCCGATGCTTAATGTTTGGTTTTCAAACTGTTCGTTGGATATATTGACACCGTAAGACCAATCATATTTGGTTGTTCCTGCGCCGCATCCTGAAAGAGGAAGTGTGAAGAATAGCATTGAGATTAAAGAATTATTCCATCGCATAATCATATCCTTATTATTGTTATTGATTAAGGTGGTTACTCTATATTCGTATTGGATGATTTTCTATCTACCAAAAGGGAGAGGGGGAGAAATTGAAAAAGTGTTGTTACCAACATTTGAAAATCAAGGACAATATTAGTAACAATTGAATGCTACGCTTGACTTGGCTCAATGAGCAAGAGGTGTCAGCGTTGTCTGGTCATTGATCAATTTTTGAAATTACATTATTCCAGGGAAAGATGAATGACCACTCAAGAAACTATTACTAGTACGTTTACGTTAGCAACACCACCGAAGGAATATAACAGCTTACAGAATATGCTTAAGATTGGTTTAAAAGCGCTGGATATATTTCCGCCTTTTTACGTACAGTCTGTATTGGGTCCGGCATATCAATGGTTGCCGCCTTATCGAGAATATAGCGAATTTACGATTCTTAACCCATGGAAGCCACTAACCGCGTTAGAGTATATTCGCGATGTGACAATTCCTTCTCTTGATCGTGCACCGAATAAGTGGGCAAGAACATTTATTCCTCCACTCATTACCGATACATTCTGGCGCCCAAGTACTTACCATCAACAGATGGATCCATTTGATAGCGAGACGTCTTTTATCCGAGAAAAATGGTTTTTTCTCAATGGCATTATGACGAATGAATCTGTGGCTCAAATAAATTCTGGTTTGATTTCGAAGATGTTTCGTCGACCGGTTACTATTATTAATAATTCAACAAATTCTCTGCCTCTGGACTTGGCACAGTGTGTTATTGGTCATGAATACAAGACCGATCCAGTGATTGATAAACCTGAGACGATGACTGAGCCAGCCTACACCGCGACAGTTGCGTTAATTGAGGCTGTTATTGATCCTGAGGTGGATAAAGTCGTTTTGATTTGTCACTCACAGGGAACCATTATTGCTGCTAATGTATTGCGTGCATTGGGGAATGCATTGCATGCACTTGAAAAATTGGAAATTGATCCGAATACGAAAGATCTGCCGGAATTGGATGTGTTAGATCGATTGGCATTGGAAAAGCTCCCTGATCTTTCCCATATCGACGTAAAAGATACCGGTGGTATCCTTAACTACGCATTAAATATTCTAAAGAAACTGGAGGTATATACCTTCGCGAATTGTGCTGGTGATATGACTTACTTGGCATATGCAGAGAATGAAGGGGAAGGTACGCAGATCGGGCTTCCCTATATTGAGAATATTGCGAATAAGCACGATATTGTGGCCAGAATTGGTGTGCTCTCACCCTATAAGGGCGATACGGATGATGACCTTGTGATAATTGATGGTCCCGTATTCGAGCGACAAAAAGATACGACCTTTATGGATACTTGGGGACATTTGCTTAACCACAATTATCTATACGCGATTGATGACTATCTCAATGATTCGGAGACAACGGTGGATCCGTTTCCTTCACAAGCGGATGGTGATACGACCAAACCACGTCTTTATGGGTATTTTGCAGGGCAGCGTCAAGGAGGGTATGCGTAGTTAGATAATCGACTCTGACATAATGATCGATTGAATTATGCCAGAGTCGTATTCAGCGCGGTAGGATATACGACTAAAGAGGTTGCTTAGCTTTTAAGTTGTGCAATAAATGCATCAGATTCTGAAATGGACGTCTGCATCTGTTTTATTAGCTGTGAAATATCAGCATCAATACTCTTTAGTTCACCTTTAATCGACGCGACAGCGCGAGCATTCAAGTTATGCTTAAGATAGAGCGAGTTGTCCTTAAGTGAATTCAGTACGGGCGTAATGGATCGCTCAGCTTTACGTAACACCGCGATAAGCTTCTTATATTTACGTTCGGTGGTTTTTAGTTTTGTAGCGCTGGCATTACGTAATTTTGAGCTCGTGTATTGCTTCAATTCATCACGCCATTCATCAAACAACGCTTCACCTACGGATTCCACTTTGTTAATACGATTGTTAATCTCTTTTGCGGCTTCTGCGCTACCTTCGTATTCATCATTGAGTTTATTGTAGAGATCTTCTAGATCGCCGCCATCAAAGTTAGTGATGCTTCGCAACTGTTCTAGGGCACTCTTGAACTGTTCCTGTGCGTCTTCTTGGGATTCCTGAGTTTCCTCAATTCGATCGATTAAAATATCCCGTTTATGTACACCCACTTTTTCCATGGTGTTGAAATAGATCGTTTCACACCCTACAAGCAAAAGAATAGGGAGCAGTAATGCAAATTTGGCTAGTTGATATCTCATACAGGTGATCTCAAGAAAATTTTGCCTATTCTACTGGCATTGGCACTAATGGGGCAAACTATCTGCGATTTTATTCAACCATAAACCGTGGTCTGTGGGGATATCTGGATGGTTGGCAACACATCGTAAGGTTTTAGCGATCAGTTTATGACGAGGATTCTGAGGTAGTGGTCACTTTTGAGGTATTTATCCGGTGTACGGGTCTTGAGAGACCCGCCATCGTTGGTGGCTCGCCTAGTTTCTTCTTATGGTGACTAAAAGTCCGTCTTTTGGCATTGCGATGGGTACGGTCTGTACAGGCATTGTGTACCCTGGGGTGACAGAGACGGTGTAGGTTCTTAAAAAATGAAATAGGAATATTTTTGACTGAATTTCTGCGAAATTGAGTCCTAGGCATTTATGGGCACCACCACCAAAGGGTGCGAACTGAAAAAAGTGCTTCTTGTATTCCGCTCGTTCTGGGCTCCAGCGCTCTGGGTCAAAGGTTTCTGGGTTGGTCCAATATTCGGGCATAAAATGGGTGTATAAAGGATGAGCTGATACGGTTGCATTTTTTGGGATTCGGTACCCTTTGTATTCGCATTCTCTTACTGCGCGCCTAGGGATAGTGGGCAGTGCCGGACACATGCGTAAGGTCTCTTTAAATACCCAACCGGTTTTTTCTAAGTTAGACAATTCATCATAGGTGATATTATCGTTCTCTATATTTTCCATTTCCTCGCGTACAGCGGTTTGCCATTCTGGATTCTTGGCCAATAGATAAATCATGGAAGATAACGTACTGGTGGTGGTGTCATGGGCAGCAAACAGTAGGAAAATCATATGATCGACAACATCACTATCGCTGAGTTGATTGCCATCCTCATCCTTTGCATCACAAATTTGTGAAAAAAAGTCTCCGCTGCTACTTTGTCGTTTTTCGGGAATCAATGCTTGGATAAAATTCTCTAGGATTTTCCTACCTTTCATTCCTCGGTACCAAGTATTCCCTGGTATCGGAAAGCGAACGACCGCAAGTGTTGCATCCACTGCGTCAATAAAGGCTTGGTTTATTTTCTTTGCTTCTTTTTCATCAAGGGTCGCTCCCAGAAATACCTCAGCGCCAGTATCCAGAAGTAAGGTTTTTATATGATCGAAAAATTTGAATTCTGCATCAACAGGCCAGTGATTGATGCCAGCGCTAATCGCGGGGTTCATTTGCCCTACGTAACCTTGCATCGGTGCTTTTTTGAAAGCACCCTGGAGGATCTTTCGATGGTACTTATGGTTTTCGAAATCTCGAAGCATCAGGCCATTGGGGAATATCTTTTCTAGAACGGTATCCCAAGCCCGTTTACTGGAAAAATTACGTTCGGCATCTTTCAGTATAAACTCATTGCCGTCTGGTCCTACGAGGCTGATGGCGTTCTGAAATAACGCATTGCTTCGATACACTTCGCCGTACTGACTCACCATCTTTTTTGTGAGACCAGGAAAATCCGTCAAAAATCCATACGTACTACCAATGACAGGCAGTCCAGAGTTGCCGGGAATATGAGTGACATGAGAATTCGTTTTTTTCGGTAATTGGGCGGCAAGCTCTGCGGAACTAGACATACTTTCTCCTTTGATGGGCGGATAAACCGTAAGTGCTGTCTATCACCCTACAACAAGTTTAGTGTGTAGTTTTGACCGTAAAACCGCTATTTGTCATTTGATGACAACGTAGAGGGGGTAATATTGTCAATTTCGTTTTTTGTCCCATCGTCTGTAGGGAATATGTTCTGTCTAGGGTTTGAGTAAATTCATTTATAATTCATTAGGTTAAGGGCGGTTATGAGAGGTTTTGGTCATGCTGATTAATCCGACTCGTTATTAAATTTCCTAGTCAATGGAACATTTTGATCTATCGATTTTCGTTATCTTATCCAGGTACTAAACTTAAATATGGTCTTTCACGAAATTTGGAAAAAACAAATGGATATGATACCAAACCGAAGGCAGGTAGGTGACAATCGAAGAGCGATTTCCTGGCGTAATTATAAGGTAGGTGAAGATCTCTTAGACGCCTTAGGTATTCTGGATGGCGATCTCAATATTGTACAGCTTAGCCGCAGCGGTCGGGATCTAATTGGGGTGAGCCATCAAAATGATGAAACCATTGCTTTCGGTGAAATTATCCATCCAAGAGATCGGCATCAAGCGAAGGCTGCGTTAGAGCATTGTTTAAGTAGTAATAGTACGTTAGATATTGAGATTAGATTAAACGAAACAGAAGAACAGCAATGTTGGGCGCATTTACGGGCTGTTCCGATGGCAGAACGCAATCTAATTTTTGTGACGATCTACAATATAAGTTCTTACAAAGCTGAAATCGATCAGCTGGGACGATTCTTTTCACTGTCTCCCGATCTATTTTGTGTGCTGGATTTTGAGGGCGGTTTCATGCGTATCAATAGTGCGTGGGAGCTTCTGCTAGGGTGGCCCCTAAAAACATTGATCGATAATAATTTCTCCTCGTTTGTGCATCCGTCAGATAGAGAAAGAACAGCGGCCCAATATGCGAATATCATCATTGGTGCGGATACAGTTCTGTTCGAAAATAGATATCGTACAATTGATGGTACGTATAAGTGGATTGAGTGGAAATCTGTTGCGTTAACGGAAGAAAAGCTAATATTTGCCAATGCACGGGATATTACTGCTAGAAAGGAATTCGAAAGTACGTTACGAGACATGGAAGCCGCACAAATATCGGATAGAACCAAATCGACATTTTTATCTGCCATGAGCCATGAGTTACGTACTCCTCTTAATGGCATTTTGGGTATTGCCAGTATTGCCTACGATGAAGCTGAAGGTGATTCCCAGCGTGATCTGTTAAGCACGATAAAAACGTCGGCAGAGTCCTTGGCAAAAATAGTGGAAGATATTCTAGATTTTACCAAAATTGATGCCGGACAAATTGAGCTGGAATCTCAGCCGTTCTCAGTACGGGCTTTAATAGCGGAAATAAAACGAATTAATTCGATAGACGCCAATGAAAAAGGAATTCCACTTATTGTCGAAGTTGAAGACGATGTTCCTGATATCTTGGAAAATGATGCCAATAGGATAAGTCAGGTGCTCAGGAATCTAGTGGACAACGCAATACGTTTTACAAGTGAAGGTGACGTGACTGTATCGGTAAATATAATAACGGACAGAGATGATAAAGAGGATAAGAGTCACTGTTGGTTACGTTTTAGTGTCAGGGATACAGGACAGGGTATTGCTCCAAATGAAGAAGCCAGAATATTTGATGCATTCCATCAAGCGCAGAATTTTATGGAACGCAGAATTGGTGGTATGGGTATTGGCCTTGCGGTGTCCAAGCAGCTGTTGGAGTTGATGGGAGGCTCAATTCGGTTAAAAACACAGTTAGGCGAGGGCAGTACATTTATACTCGAGATTCCCTTCAAAATCCCCCAAAGTTCTGTACGCCACGAGTTGCCAAAAGTTGACGGAGAGGCTCCTTGTCGGTCGTTACATATCCTAGTGGTTGAAGATAATATTGTTAATCAGAAAGTTGCTATTCGATTCTTGACCAAACAGGGTCATTCCGTGATTGTTGCCGAGAATGGTCATCTGGCGATTGAAGCCTTTGAGAAGGAGATATTTGATCTCATTCTTATGGATATACAAATGCCTGAAATGGATGGAATCACGGCAACACAATGTATACGAAAAATAGAAAGAGAAGGTAGAGAGAAGACTCCAATCGTTGCGATGACGGCTCATGCCTCTAAAAGTGATGAAAATGGTTGTTATGCCGCAGGTATGGATGATTTTATTGTCAAGCCATTCAAGCCGGAAAAGCTCATCGGTGTATTACTCAGGGTGGCTAACGCCAACGGGTATCAGGACTGAATAAAGCTATTGTTTTTACGGCCCTTTCGAGGTAGATTCTTCGATTATCGATTGAGAGATTTGAGACGGAGAGCGTAGTACATTGAAAACCTTAAAACACTTGTTTGATCGAAATTTGGCATGGGCTGATGACATCAAACAATCAAATCCGGAATTTTTCTCGAAACTGTCAAAACAGCAAGCTCCCGAGTATTTGTGGATTGGGTGCTCTGATAGTCGTGTGCCAGCCAATCAAATTGTGAATCTTCCCCCGGGTGAAATTTTTGTTCACCGTAATATTGCCAATGTCGTAGTACATACTGATCTAAACTGCCTTTCTGTAATACATTATGCGGTAGAAGTACTTAAGGTTAAGCACATCATGGTGTGTGGGCATTACGGGTGTGGCGGCGTTAAGGCGGCGATGGATGGCAGTGAGAACGGGTTGATTGATAATTGGCTATGCCATATTAAGGACGTTGAACGATTTAATTCAGAGAAATTGGAAGGCTTGTCGGAACACGATAAACTTGACCGTCTGTGCGAAATAAATGTGATTGAGCAGGTGAACAACGTTTGCAATACCACTATTGTTCAGAATGCGTGGAAGAATGGAGCAGACCTATCGGTACATGGATGGATCTATGGCATCGATAATGGAATATTGAAAGATCTTGATACGTGTATTTCGTCAAAAGAGCAGTTGCTTTCTCGCTAGCATCATTGAGCGAAATGGTAACTAAATATGTCTTTTGTGGCGTGTCGGAGTGGATAGTGACGTTGTTAATTTGTAACAAATGCTGATAGCTCTGTTGTTAGTTCTTTATACGCGGTGAGAAAGGCGGGCATGGTTTTTCCTACAATGTCCGCATTATTCTCATGGGCATTTGTTTCTAGTATCGTTGCCTGATGCGCTAGGGCTATTCCACTAAGGTTGCTTGCCACACCTTTTATACTATGAGCTAATTGAAAAATCCGGGGTAAGTCATTACTTCGATATGCTTGCTCAATGGTTGTTATTCGTTTTGGCATGTCCTGAAGGAACAGTCCTATAAGCATACGTAACTTTGCTTCCCCCCCTACTCTTTTTAATACTGATGCTTTATCCCACGTAAGCAAGGGAGAGGGGAGTGCCGGTATGCTATTGGTTGAGTCAGGAATGTCAGTAGCTATCGCTTGATCTTTGTGTGGCGGTATCCATTGGCGAATCATATTTTCTAGAGCTTGTGGGTCTAGGGGCTTTGACAAGTAGTCGTTCATGCCGGCATGTAAACACTTTTCTCTATCGCCGGTCATAGCGCTGGCAGTCATGGCAATAATAGTAACCGATTTGAACTGCTTGCCAGCTTTACCTGATCGAATACACTGAGTGGTTTCGTAGCCATCCATTTCTGGCATCTGGCAATCCATCAGAACTAAGTTGATAGGTTTGGGCTTATTGGATCGTAGCAATAGTTTAATTGCCGACTTTCCATTGGAGGCTATTATTGCATTTAGCCCCATACCATTCAGTATGCCAAGAGCCACTTCTTGGTTAATGGCATTATCTTCTACTAACAGTATTTGAAGGTGACTGAGATTCAGTGGTACTTTTTTGTTCGAACGTATCTTTTTTCTAAAGGCTGGGCGATTATTGTTGATGAGGTCTACAATGGAGAATAAATCAGATGTCGTTGCAGGTTTTGGAAAGTATGCGTCGAATCCCAAATTAACAAAATCCTGAGGGTTCATAGGATGACTGGGTGGGGTCATCATTACGAGAGCGACTGAATTATAATTTGGATCGCGTCGTATGCTGGTTGCGAGCTCTATGCCGTTCATATCTGACATTTTCATATCCATTAGAACGGCACTGATATTTTTTTTGCGTTCTAGTATTGAAATTGCTTCAGACCCATTGGTTGCCTCTTCAGCGTGAGATCCCCAGTGAGTGAATTGTTCACGTAATACCATACGATTAATGGCATTGTCATCTACGATTAAGAACGAATGGTTATCCATATTCTTGGGCGGGGAGATGATTTCTGAATTTCTACTATTTCTAAGCAAAAGTACAAATTCAAAATTTGATCCTTTATTAAGCGTTGATGCAACACTAATGCTGCCGCCCATTAGTTCACATAATTGCTTTACGATGGATAATCCTAAACCGGTACCGCCGTATTCTCTTGTTGTGGAAGAGTCGGCTTGAGTGAAAGCGTCAAATAGCGTGGCGATACCATCTTCTGGTATTCCTATGCCGCTATCGCGCACAGAGCAAGTCAATATCGAGTCATTGGGCCCGACCTGCTTCAATTTTGCCCGTAAAACTATTTCCCCTTTAGAGGTAAACTTTATTGCGTTACCTAAGAGATTCACGACAATTTGGCGTATTCTACTCGGGTCGCTCTTAACCATTGAGCAATTAATATTGATAATATCGAGCACTAGGTCAATATTGTTTTTTTCCGCGTCTAATGCGAAGGATGCAATAATATCTTCCAGTAGATTTCGTATATCAAAATCAACTTCTTCTAGAATAAGTTGGCCAGAGTCTACTTTTGAGAAATCCAAAATATCGTTTATGACAGTTAGCAGTGCTTTGGCGCTTGATTGAGCTACGTCAGTTTTTCTTTGTTGGTCTGCGGTCAAGGGGGTGTTCTGTAATAATCCAAGCATACCAAGTACACCGTTCATAGGCGTGCGTATTTCATGGCTCATACAGGCAAGAAATTCACTTTTCGCTTTTGCTGCCTTCTCTGCCTCTTCTTTCGCTTTGTTGAGTTTTTCTTGTTTTCTCTTTAATCTAGACATGAGATGCCGAAGATCGTTCATTGATGCTTGCTGTGTTTGTAGTAATAGCAAAAGATCATTTGTTGGATCGTGTATAGCAAAATCTCTAAAAGTTAAACCAAGATCGGTTATTTCTTCAACTTCCGATATTTTTGGGGTTCCTATAAATAGAAGAGTGCCAGCTGTTTCTTCGATAAATTCACCGGATAATTGTGGTTTTGATAAATCGTTGGATCGTAGTATACAAAGTGATGTGTCGATAGACTTAATTTTTTCAAAAGATAGAGAATCAATCCAAGGCCTGTCTAACGTAAAGTGATTAGAAAAGTCATCGCCCTGGTTGACGCTAGGATATATTTTGATAAAACTTCGCCCCATAGAAATAAAGCGAAGATCTTTTGTGATAACAAAGTAGAATGGAAAAACACGATCAAAGAATTTCATTTTCGGAGATGCTGTTAATTTATGATAAATGAAAATTTATCGACGCCACTGTCATCAATGGTCGAAATCTGAGAAACGCTAACACTCTTGTTAAACCGGTCTCCAATACCTTCGAGTAGGCCAATGACCATCGGGGCCAAGCCGGATCTCTTCGAACGGTATTCCAATTCGAAATGATTATCAGTGATTTTGTAAGCGGTAAATTTGGGGGGGATCATTTCTGGGTAGGTTACGGTGATGCGTGAATGTAGCTCGTCTATGTTGAATAAAAATTCCTCTATATTATTGCCAGTCATGAGGAGGATATCTTCATACCCTTTTGTGGCGGTATAGGTTGTCCAGAATTTACCGAAAGTTTCTAGTACCTGATCTGAACTAATCCCTAATATTCTAGAAATAGATCCAACAAGGGAATAGGTAATGTCATCGTCGTAATTATCCATACTGATAAATCCATCAATATCAATTCCGGAATCTTCTAATATCTCATCCCATTTGTCTTCGCCGAATTCTTTGCAGATTAGGTCTTCGATGGCTTTGTTTACTAAACCGTACATGATGTAAGCCTTCTTGATCGGTGGTGTATTTAGTATAGTGTAGTAGCTTCATGGTGAATACAAAACATGAAAATTGGCAACAAATATTGAAATAGAAATTACGGTATCCATATGATCAAACGTCGCAATTTGCGTCGTGGAATGCGAACAATAAAAATGTAAAATTATGGGGTACGTAAATAAAATTTCGGCTTGTGTGAGCGGACAACTTTCGCATAAATGCCGTCATAACTATTATGATCCGCTATATTTCCTAATTACCTAAATATATGAAGTTTTGATTCTATGTGCCTGACTCGATATTAGTTATAGTAGAATATATATCGAAATATGTGAGCTATGTCTGGCAATTGCCTAAGATAGAAAGGCAGGGTAGTCGCATGAGTAGTCGTTCAGCCGTTCAGTTAGTACATATTGGTTTTGTGTTGTTAATTATTGCGTTTATCTCTGCTGCTCTGGCGGAGTCTTCGACGACGCACTCATTCAAACAGCAGAGTATTGATCACCTGTTAGATGATGCAGGAGTAACCATTATTTCCGATATGGATCCGGCACAGGGGGCGCTGGTGGGTCGATCCTATATCTTCTCTGCAATAGTGAAAAATAGCGCACTTCTACGATCGGTTACCTTTGTTGTCGAATTTCCTGATGGGGTAACGAAACAAGACTTTAGAGCCTCTAAATCTACGGAAGATAATTGGAGTGTGAGTATACGAGGCTTCGGTGATGGAGATTGGCGTTGGTGGGTGGTAGCAAAAGATGAGCGAGGGCAGAATGGATATGCCGCAAGGTCTGAGGTCGTGAGCTTTTCCGTCGGACGTAATGGTGGAGAAATAGGTGAGCGCGCTGATCCTACGTCTATTCTCGGTGAGTTTTCAAGCAGCATCGTGGCTCGTGTATCGAGATCAATGAATATATTAGAGAGTCTTCGTTTCCAGGTGTTTTATAAATGCCTTCATAAAAGAAAGCCTGATACTAAATTCTGCCTTGGGCCGGTACGCCGGCATGGTTTTGGGGTTCCTGGTATTAAATAGTATGTAGGAATATTATCAATTTGGATTCAGCGTATTTATATTACAAAATCGAATAAAATTATAATATTTTGATCCTATTAGCCCAGATTTCGCTCCGGTATAGTGAAAATGAGATGTAGTTTATATTCGCTATATATAGCCTGTATTTCGGGTGAAATAGTAAGGTGTGATTATGATAGGTTCTTCTCCTAGATTGATGCTCGTAACGTGTATTCTGGCCGGGCTTTCTTTTCTCTCTGTCGCTCATGCGGATTCATTATCCCAAAGTATGTCTCGAAAGCCGGTTATAGATCACTGGACTACAGAGCGTATTAAAGGGGCAACCCCTCGTGACTTTGTGATTGATCATCGAGGGTTGGGCTATCTCAAAGAAAAGAACGGTAATTTGAAGCCCCATGGACATCAATTAGAGGCTATTGAGCCTGTAACGATAACTCCTCGGGGTAAACCATCGTCATCTAACAACGATACTGTTCCGCCTGCTATATCTAATATGGATCCATCTCAAGGTTCCATGATTGACGCTGCTTATACATTTTCAGCAGTGATCTCCGACGATAGCGGCTTGAAATCTGTGGTCTTTGTTATTGAGTTCCCCAGCGGTGCTACCCAGAGCTTTACACCGGCACGATCTGGCGACACTTGGTCTGTGGGTCTACAAGGATTTACCAATGGAGAGTGGCGTTGGTGGGTTGTTGCAAAAGACTTTGGTGCGAAAGGAGGTAATACTGCGATGTCAGCAATGGTAGAATTTTCCGTAGGTAGTGGAAGCAGTGGCGATGGGGGAGAGAGCTCTGATACTATTACCAATAGTGCGTGGTCACTTGGTGGCGTGGTGCAAACTGCGGCAGGAAGGATCTATTTTGAAATGCCAACTAATAAGAGGCGAAAGCGTTGGTCTGGCTATGTCTGTTCTGGCACTGTTGTTGATGGTGTTGCTGGCCGTTCTATAATCTTGACTGCGGCTCACTGCGTTTATGATGATGTCAGTAAAGCATTTGCGCGTAATGTTATGTTTATTCCAAATCAAGCGGCAACAACAGGTGCGGGTACCGACTTGAATTGTGGTAATGACCCATTAGGTTGCTGGTCAGTTTCATATGGTGTTGTTGATACAGATTGGACAACACGAACATTTCCGGAAAATGTTGCTTGGGATTACGCTTTTTACGTGGTTGATGATAATGATGACGAAGTGTATGCAGGTAGTGGTGTGTCTGGTGACGTTTTGGATTTGGCAACGAACCCTATGGCGATGCAGTTTGCTTCGCCTAGTGTCGATGATGGTGAGGCAGGTAAAGTCAGTCTCGATTTCACTCATGCGCTTGGGTATTCTTTGAGTGATGATCCTAGCTTTATGTATTGTGCTGAGGACATGACAACGGAAGGCACGGAAAATTGGTGGTTACCGAACTGTGGTTTATCGGGAGGGGCTTCTGGAGGCCCTTGGGTACAGCCTATGCATGATGGAACGGGTGATGGACCTGTTGTATCCGTTAACTCCTGGGGATATACCACTGAACCTGGAATGGCCGGTCCTCGGTTGAATGGTACGACTGCATCGTGCATCTTTTCATATGCGGTTACGAATAGTGATTCTGTACCCACGGTGGATGGTGAGGCTGGCGTGGTACTTTCTAACTGCCCTTAACCAAAGCGTTGAGGCACATTCTTAATAAACCAGGGGCTCAAAAATTCGATCAGTGCTTGTATACGCGCTGGTCGATAATCAGATTGTGTATAAAGCAGATTAATCGGTGTGGAGACGGTATCCCAATCCTTAAATAAAGTAGTGAGCTTACCTGTGCTTAACTCATTATCTAACGATAGGTAAGGCATACGAATGATGCCTAAACCTGAACTGGCGGCCTCGACGAGGGCCTTACCATTGCGACAACTAAAATTGCCTTTCACTTTGATATCCTCTCGTATTTTTTCTCCATCTATATACCTGCGATAACGCCATGTCGAAATTGAACCAACCGCACAGTTATGGGCTGTCAGGTCTTTAGGGTGGGTGGGTGTCCCGTGTGTTTTTAAATAGGTTGGGCTGGCAAGGGTGGCAATGTCCATCTTCATCAGTGGCCGTGCAATCAGGCCGCTATCTTCTAAGAATCCGGCACGAAGCACTAAATCAAATTGCTCTTCAATCAAGTCAACTTTCACACTACTGAAATCCAAGTTGATGGTTATCTTAGGGTGAAGCAAGCAAAACTCAGAAATGGCACGGGTAAGATATCGTTCTCCAAGCACGCCACCCAATGAGTTCATGCGGATTTGTCCACTGAGTTCGGTACGCGACTCCTGTAACTGACTGAGAGCAAAGGCCATATTGTCCAGTGAGGTCTTACACTGTTCAAACAGCAGTCCACCGGCATCGGTTAAACGCATGGAGCGTGTAGTTCGAATCAACAGCTGTATACCTAACTGTTCCTCCAGTTGGCTAAGCTGACGAGAGAGCCTAGCTCTGGAACTACCGAGTTGCTCTGCAGCCTGGGTGAAGCTCTGGTGCTCGGCGATAGCGACAAATGCGCGGATATCATGCAAGGAGATGTGATCGATCATCGTGGGCTCTTTGTTAACCTGAGAATAACAATGAGTTAATTGTATTGATATATATCAACAATCGCTAGGACCTTATGATGGATACCAATTGAGTTAACGAGAACCGGAGAGAGTAAGATGTCACTATCATTTGAGTATCATATGCCTACCCGCATCATTTTTGGTGCAGGAAAGCTAAACGAATTAGATAAAATATCCATGCCGGGGCGGCATGCTCTTGTCGTGATGACGTCAGGTCAATCGATGAAACGCTATGGGTATCTGGATAAGTTGATTGCTTCGCTAACTCAAGCGGATATACAGACCACGGTATTTGCCAAAGTCCTGGCGAATCCCGTGGTAGAACATGTACATGAAGCCGCTGAAATAGCCCGTCAACAGGGGTGCGATTTTATTATAGGGTTTGGTGGAGGCAGTGCCGTTGATACGGCAAAAAGTGTGGCAGTAATGGTGAATAATCCCGGTGATTATTGGGACTATATTGGTACGGGTTCAGGTAAAGGCAAGGCTGTCGAAGCCCCGGTATTACCCATCGTGGCGATCCCAACAACAGCGGGTACTGGCACCGAGAGTGATCCTTGGACGGTGATTACCAAGACCGATAGTAAAGAGAAAATTGGTTTTGGTATCCCCGAAACGTTTCCGCAGATTGCGTTAGTAGACCCTGAGTTAATGGTGTCAGTGCCACCAAAGCTGACGGCTTATCAAGGTATGGATGCTTTTTTTCATGCCGCAGAAGGTTATCTTGCCAGTATTGCCCAGCCTGCCAGCGAGCTGTATTCATTGGATTCGGTTGCACGTATCCAGCAGTACTTGCCTCGGGCGGTGACGCAGGGTGATGATATTGAAGCCCGTAGTCAGTTGGCGTGGGCGAGTACACAATCAGGTATGGTGGAGTCTACCTCATGTGTGATTTCTCATCATTCGCTAGAGCATGCACTCAGTGCGTATTATCCTGATGTTCCTCATGGCGCGGGTTTAGTGATGTTATCGATACCGTATTTTACCTTTATGGCAAACCATGCACCGTCGCGTTTTGTGCCATTGGCAAAGGCGATGGGGGCAGAGTTAACGGGGCTGACAGAGCAGCAACAAGCGCTGGCTTTTGTGGAAAAGTTAAAGCAATTGATCGCTGATGTTGGTTTAGCGGACTTACGTTTGAGGGACTTTGATGTGAAGCGAGAAGATATGGACGCTATGGCTCAAAACGCGTTTGATACGATGGGCTTTTTGTTTGATCTAGATCCACACCCGTTAACCAAAGAGGACATTGTGGCCATCTATGAGGCCAGTTACGCCTAGTTAATTGCAATTATTACAGTTTACTTGAATTGTATTGATGAAAACCCATAAGATGCCAGGCTTATGGGTTTTTTCTATGATCAAACTTGGTATAGGAGTTTATTTTTATGGTGACGTTACATCACCTTCAGAATTCTCGATCACAGCGCATTCTATGGATGCTTGAAGAGCTGAATGTGCCGTATGACATTGCACTCTACAAACGTGATACGAAGACAGATCTTGCCCCTGCATCATTAAAGAAAGTGCATCCGTTAGGTAAATCCCCAGTGATTACCGATGGTGATATAACGGTGGCAGAGTCGGGTGCCATTGTTGAATACCTTGGGCAAACCTACGGTGAAGGGTTTCAGCCTCCACGTGGAACAGCTGAGTCAAGGGAATACAGCTATTGGATGCATTTCTCGGAAGGTTCGTTGATGCAACAGTTATTGATTCAATTAATCTTTGATAAAGTGAAAGCAGCGCCGTTACCGTTTTTTATCAAACCCATTGCAAAGGGTATTGCGAAAAAAGTCATGGATGGGTATGTAGGCCCTAACATTAAAGCCAGTGTTGAATACATAGATAAGCACCTTTCCATAAATGAGTGGTTCTGTGGCGATCAGATGACGGGGGCTGATATTCAAATGAGTTTCCCGTTAGAAGGTTTGGTGGCAAAACAAGATATGGCGGCTTACCCCAATATTGTTAACTACGTCAAAAAATTTCAAGCTCGCCCGGCATATCAAAAAGCGTTAGAGGCTGGTGGTGAATACCATTACGCATAAATAAAGGAACGAAAAATGGAAGAGTTATTAGCAGAGTTTCCAGTGGTTGTTGAAAACCCCGTCATTTGGGGTGACATGGATGCTTATCAGCATGTCAATAACACGGTGTATTTCCGTTATTTTGAGACTGCAAGAATCGCGTATTTTGATAAGCTAAATTTTAAAGAAGTGAAAGACGAAACGGGGGTTGGGCCCATTCTAGCATCTACTGAATGTCGCTTTCGTATACCATTAACCCATCCCGATACAGTATCAATCGGCGTGCGAGTGACTGATGTGAAAGAAGATCGTTTTACGATGATTTATCGTGTGGTGAGTCATCAGCATCAAAAAGTCGCGGCAGAAGGGGAAGGGCTGATTATTGCCTACGATTATAATGGGTTAAAAAAGACATCCCTACCGGAAACGATTACGCAAGCGATCAAAGCGTTGAGCAAGTAATTCGAGGTATTTATTGGATTTGGGAATTGGTGATGTGTTAGCCTATGCGTGATGGTAGGGGTCGTGCTTTTACGGGATTCTTGCTGACAAAGGCCATATGGAAAAATCTTAAGGATAAGGAACATTACATGACTAACGAAATCTACACTACCCCTGATTCTCAACTTGATGTCGACACGAGTGAAGCGGTGACTCTAGCGTCTCGCTGGAGTCGATTGTTTGCTTCAATCTTAGACGGATTTGTCATCATGGCGATTACCTTGCCAGTGATGTATGTTACCGGGGGCTTTGAGGGGCTGTCTGAGGGTATTCAGCCATCGATAGGATATACACTTAGCATGGGAATACTGGGACTGGCGGTGTTTGTGCTGGCGAACGGTAAGTTTTTGCTAAATGATGGACAAACTATTGGGAAGAAAGCCCTTGGGATTAAAATAGTCGATCTGGATGGGGCGTTGCCGGATGTTAAGCAACATCTTGTTAAGCGCTATGCGGTCTATTTTATTCCTGGTCAGATACCGATTATCGGACAGCTTTTCTCAATGATTAATATCCTTTTTGTCTTTGGAAAGGAAAAGCGCTGTGTTCACGATATTGTGGCGGGAACAAAAGTAGTCAACAGTTAAGTTATTGGTATAGTGTATGTTATATGTTATGCGATAGTTGAATGAAAATGATTACTCTTGCTGATCTTGTGCTGTGGTGTTATTTAAAAAGGAGGCGAGTTTGTCGACAACCGAAGTGAATCGGTTGTCGATACTGGTGATATTCTTACAGGTCTTTTCTAGGGCATCCATACTCTGATCTACCATATCCATAAAATCTGTTTCTTGGTAATCAGTGAGGCCTAGTTTTATGCAGGTAGTGTTCATATTGCTATGCAGAATATCCATAATGTCATGAATTTTACTTGAATGTGAAGACAACGAACGTTTAATTTCTTGAATTTCTAAATGACTTTGAGAGACTGCTTCATCAACGGTGAGTTGTTTCTTATTTGCTAATTGGTTGAGGCGGTTGATTGCTTCTACGCGAGAATCGGCTGCATTGCTAACAATGGCCAGCATGTCTTTTATCTCACCGTAACGCTCTTTGTTTGTGATAGGCATATTGTTTACCAGTATTGATGTAAAACTGGCATTTACTATGCTATTTACGCCAATGTCGACAAAACGCCCTTTTTCTAAACACATACATAGTAGCGATGCATCAGCAGAATCTTCATCGCAATTAAAATGCTGTGCCTCTCGAGTATCCCTAAATTGAATACAGCACTCCAATCCAAACTCGGTTAATGCCGCAATTAATTGTTGTGCGAGACTCGCATAATTCTCGCAGTTGGCAGCTTTTTCCATGAAACGCAGTAATGTCCCCATTTCGCTGGACTGTTTCATTGCGGTCATGGTGGTCTTCATTGCCATATCCGCTTGATTTTTTAGCCGTTTGTTTAATTTTTTTACTTCAATATTTAATCGAACTTTTGTCAGTAATTCTTCTGGTTGGAAGGGTTTGTCTAAGAAATCATCACCTCCCGCTTCGTAGCCTTCCATTTTTTCTTCAAATGTTAGGGGTTCTGATAGGAAAATAACCGCACCATCTGCGTTTAATTTGGCTTTGATTTGTTTACATAAATCAAAGCCATTGATGTCGGATAGTTTGGACTCAGTAATAATAATGTCGGGTTCATGGTGATCAATAATGTCGAGCGCTTGTTCGCCACTATTCGCGCTTAATACGCGTACTTCATCTTCAAGCATACCCTCCATGATTTCTCTGTTGAGAGCGTCGGAATCGATAATCAGCAGAATAGGGTGATCTGAAGTCATGGCAACGTCCATTTATGAAATCGATGAATATAGAAAAAGAGGTGGAATTATTCACACCAATTTAAGTGTAGACGATATGAGTTGTAAACAAGAAATGAGTGGCACTGTTTGTACAAAATGTGATCGCTGCACGGATCTATATTTTGACGTGATCAATGATATGATCAAACAAGAGAGTTAACTGATTGATAAGAAGGCGCATAGAATGATTAGAGAGCGTTGGGAAATTTTATTAAGCGATAGCCATATTCCACTGGATGAGAGCAGTGAGTTGTGTTTTGACACGTTATGTACGCTGTATCAAGAGCCGCACCGTTATTATCATACATTTGATCATCTATCTCAGATGTTATGGCAGCTTGATCTTGCGGATATCACATGTGTAAGTGTGCGTTGGGCGACGTTTTATCATGATGCTTATTATATTCCTGGTGATCCTGAAAATGAACAGCGTAGCGCGGATTTGGCCAGAAATCACCTGTTGTTAATGGGGGTGGAGGAAAAGATCATACACGATATCGAAGAGATGATTATTGCGACGAAAACGCATACGGCCTCTAAAGACGACAACGAGGACTTGTGCGCTCTGTTGGATGTCGATATGGCAATTTTAGGTGTCGCCAACAAAGATTATGCTGCTTACTGTGAAAAGGTACGTTTGGAATTTTCAGTTATTGATGAGGCGCTTTATCGCGCTGGTCGAAAACGTTTTCTAGAATCGGTGTTGGCACAGGATAGAATATATTTAACGGATTATTTTTTCTCTGAATTTGAACTGCAAGCGAGGAAAAATATGGAGAGAGAATTAGCTTTTCAAGGGGCTCATAATTTATCCAACCTGTAATTTTTCTGAGTCTGGAGGTAGTGATTTGAAAAGTTCCTCGTCCATATAATATGCTTCGATTCCCGCTTGCCGCATTAGATATGATGCGAGCTCGCTCCTGCTCCCGCCTTCATGGGTAATTACATATGTTTTATCCCTGTCAATAGTGTGTATATTATGTCTTATTTTACTGATGGGTAGATTAAGGCTATCCGAAATGTGGTTAAGTTTATATTCAAACGGAAAGCGTACATCATAAAATATAGGATGATCTAGATCCATAAATTCATCAACGCTGGGTGTGATGACTAATGCACTTTTAATGATGTTAGAAAAATCGTCTGATGTTAATTTACCTATTAATCCATCGGTACTCATTACAACGCTTGCGTTTCTAATGGTATCCGCAACAAGAGCTTCGTCACCAAAGTAGTCGCCGGGTTCAAGAGTAAATTTTGCACCTTTAAAGGGGCCTGCGTGATCTGTAATAACCTCTGCATACCCTTCTTTTATTATATAAAAATAATCACCCGCAGTATGACATTCAATTATTTTCTGTCCACCTACAACCTCAACATGTATTAGATTTTTTAATACTTGTTGAACTTTATTGCTAGATAAATTTGCCGCTAATGGAGATTGGTAGAATAGGGTCATCCAGTCAGATTTGTAATTATCATCTATAGTTGATTCTTCATCAGAATCTATATCGTTTTCAATATGTACTACGTTATATTCCAGATGTTCAGATTCTTCGATTGAATCTTTTATGTAATCTCGATTAATAATCAAAACGCGACATGGTGTAATAGCTCTAACGATACCTCCGTGTTTGATATATTCTTCCAGTGGATGGGAAGATTTTTCTTCTTCGCAGGAAATATTTGTACGATTATCAAATGAATAACGAATTTCAGCGTAACCATCGATAAGATAATGATATAACTTGCTTCGGTCGGAATATTTAACGATATTGCGACACACGTCAAAGGAAGTGATCATCGTATGTTTTATTACTTCATCTCGTGATGAAAGGGGGATCTGGCTTAAGGGGATGAAACGATCAAATAGCTCTTTATTAATAATAGTATTACTAGACATAACGATGCCTTTAAGAAGTTCCTCGGCGAGAGAGGGAAATGCTTACTAAATAATATTGTATAGTAAATCGACAGAATATATTCATATCGATTTTCCATAATACTAAGAGAAAAATGTAATAACGTTAACTAACTATTGGTCGTCCTGAACCGACCTAATAGAATTAGCCCCATGAATATTAATAATAGAGTATTGGGTTCTGGAATCTCGGTGGTGATATCATCAAAATTCGTTACGTGGCTAATCATATTCTTGCCAATGGCAATATTGAAATCTTCAGAAAGATCAGTAATATCAAACACTCCCCATTGTTGAAGTGAATTATTTTGGAAGAGGGCATTAAACTCAGCATTCTTTATTAGAAAATAATCAGGGGAATCAGGCAGCATGAATGCGATAACATTAGCAGTATCGGTATCGTAATAGGTAACAGGCTCATCTTTGGTGCCAGTAAAGAATAGATCAGAAAATCCATTGGATTGTACCCAGGTTTCTTCGGATGTAGTGCTTCCTTGTTTCGGCCCTTCTATCAGGTAGGTGTCGAGCGAACCAACATAAGCTCCGTCTAGAACTCCTGCATCGAGGTCCATGATTACTACGGCATTTACATGGCTAGCTAAAGAGGCAGTGATAAGGAGTAAAAACATTTTTGATAGATTAGTCATCATATGTTCCTAGAGAGGAATAGTATTAATGTAGTGACTAAAAATAAAGCAATATATGTTCCATAAAATATATATTAGAAAAAACAACACATTAGAATATTCAGCTTATTCGGATGTAAATATAGTCGACAAAGGATAATTATGAGGGCATTTATTATGGATATGAAAGTGCGCATGAGAAGTAATTAATGTACCACTGGAAACCAAATTACTAACTGTTACTTATATCCGTGGCAGTGACAAAATCAATGCCGGAATCTGACCATAATTCTACTTTCAAATCGTCCGTATGTTGATTCAATTTTCCGCTTAGCTGCCTCCATTCATCCATCTCAACAAAGGCTGCCCAATGGGTTGCACGATCCCAAAATATGGAAACCTTGGTTGACGGCGATCCCATTATATTATGTTGTATGCGAAAACTAACAATCATCTTGTCATGTTCAAGTGCAGTTAGCATATCCTTGATAATGTCCCAGTGCTTTCTCTCATCGAAATCACGGGACAAATTATAGGTGAATATAGACTCAATCATAATATGCTAAGTTACACTGGTTATTTTAGTGGGAATCAGCTTCCATCGGCGAAAACGGATGTTCAACTTTACACCTTCATATGCCTTATCTTTTGAAGAATAAGCTAAGACATATGTTTAGCAATATCACAAATTGGAATATGATTATTACTCTTTTCATAATAAGTCGAGGGCCTTTTAGCTTTTTGCAAAGTAACTGTTCATTACATAACCGTATTTTGTTGTATGGCTTGCTAGTACGTTTCCTAACGCCTCGCCATGCTCACTGCGCCAGTCATTCATTATTTCCGCCAATACCGATGCCCAGGTGGTTACTTTCACACCTGCTTGAGTCAGTCGTTGTATAGTGACCTCCTGTACGGTCTTATTCCACGTTCCGGAGGCATCGATTACAGCGTAGACGTTATAACCTTCTTCAATTGCTGATAATGCAGGGAACAGCAAACAGACGTCTGTGACGATGCCTGCCATGATGATCTTCTTACGTCCTGTAGCCTTTATCGCATTGCGATACGCTTCGCTGTCCCAGGCGTTGATTTGTCCTTCTCGCTCAATCACTTCTGTTTGTAGAATGTCGACAATCTCAGGCATGACGGGGCCGTTTGGACCTTCCGGTAAGCTTGCTGTGACAACTGTAGGTAAATTAATCGCTTTGGCAGTATTGACTAGGCCAAGAATATTGTTCTTTAGGACCGTTGGATGTTCATCCCCTAAAGCCACCATTAGCCCGGTTTGATGGTCAATCATGGTTAATACGGCGTTATCGGTGGTGAGAAATTCTGAGTATCGTTTGCTGTTCATAAGTTTGCGCTCCGGTAGGCTGTTTGGTGTATGTATCTACTCTATTTGTTATCAAATAGTTAATATATATTTAATATTTAAACTTATCGTTGCGATATTGATAACAAATAATGACATCGTTGGAATGCGTATGAATGTAAATGACATGTTGGTTTTTGCCGAAGTGGTTGAGCGAGGGGGATTTACTGCGGCAGGAGATAGCTTGGGGAAGCCTAAGTCTAATATCAGCCGTACAGTCTCTCGTTTAGAGGCAGCGCTGGGGGTGACTCTGCTGGAGCGAACGACACGTCATCACACGCTAACGGAAATTGGCCAGCGTTATTACGTTCATTGTGTACGGATTAAAGAAGAGCTCGAGTCCGCTACGGCATCGATAGAAACTCTAATGGAAACGCCCAGAGGCCAGCTTCGTGTGTCCACGTCGGTAGCGGTGGGGCAGAACCTTATTGCCCCTATATTGGCTGGATTTATGGAAGCCTATCCTGAGGTAGGCGTTGATCTGCGGCTAATGAACCGAAGGGTGAACTTACTCGAAGAGAATTTTGATGTGTTAATTCGGGTGGGTGTATTGGAAGATTCTAATTTGGTGGCCCGGCATTTGTGCACACGCTCGTTACATTGGTATGCCTCACCGGAATACCTAGAAACATGCGGTACACCAAAAGAAGATCTGTCGGATTTAGCATCTCACCACTGCCTGTTTATGAATGCGGCCAGTGAAAAAGCAGAATGGATATTCACCAAAAATAATAGAGAGCAGCGCCAGGCGTTTACTCCACGCTTTGCCTCTGACGATTTTAATGTACTAAAACAGATGGTGTTAGACGGTGTTGGCATTGGAAAGTTACCAGACTATATGTGTGAAGGTGCTGAGTGTACTGGGCAGTTGGTACGGGTATTAACCGGTTGGCAAGGGCCACTGGTGGACTTTCATGCGATCGTGGCGAGTCGAAAGGGTATGACGCCAAAGGTGCGGGCATTCTTGGATTATTTGCAACAAACGTTTGATTCTTAGTGTTGTGACGTGCAAAAATTCAATTCTAATACAATTTAATTCCAGGACTTAAGACAATGCCTAAGGCAAGTGAAATCAAGAAAAACGCAGCGATCGATTATAACGGTGGCACTTACATAGTAAGGGATATTGATCGTTCTGTTCCCCAGGGGCGCGCTGGCGGCAGTATCTACCGTATGCGTATGTATGATGTTGTCACTGGCAATAAAATTGATGAGAGTTTCAAAGATTCAGATATGTTGAATCTTGCTGACCTAATCCGTCGACCTGCGATGTTTTCCTACATCGATGGTGATGATTATGTTTTCATGAATACCGAGGATTACACACCTTATAACCTGAATAAGGATTCTATTGCTGATGAGGTTCTTTTTATCGATGAGTCGATAGAGGGCATCCAAGTTATCATTATTGATGATATTCCTGTGGCGCTTGATATGCCAACCAACGTGGAGCTGGAAGTCACAGAAACTGACCCGTCTATCAAAGGGGCTTCTGCAACATCGCGCACAAAACCTGCGACATTATCGACCGGTGTGACCGTGCAAGTGCCCGAGTACATTTCTACTGGCGACAAAATCAAGGTTAATGTAGAAGAGAAGAGGTTCGCTGGTAGGGCGGAGACTAAGTAACGTATTCAAGACGTATAGTGTTACGTTTGAGTAGTATTTCATTGGATGTCGCTAGTTTATGCATGCAACATCCAATGAAATAATCAAAAATAGCTAACGGTTCATAGCGCTAAATATTCCATTCAGTCTTAGAAATCATACATTAATATATTCTCAATGTTTCTTTCTGCTAGCGCCGATATGGTCAATGCGGGATTCACAGAGCCCGTAGATCCATTGACCATGGCCCCGTCCATCACATACAAACGATCGTAACCATCGACTCGTCCATAGGCGTCCGTTGCTTTGCCCAATATCGCTCCACCCAATGGATGCGCAGTGAATGACGCAATGACATCTTTTTCACCAAGAATTCCAGGGAGCGTATGGCTAGCGTCAGCGATTTTATTATTGAGCTGTCTGGCTGAGGCAACAACAGCATCGTTACCTTCTTTGGGCCAAAGCAACGTGGTGGAATCTGTGTCGGAATCATACTGGAACTTACAACGATTCGTCATATCAAATCCCATACCGAGGGACCCAATAGCTGAAATATTGATGGGTAAGTGAAGACCATACCAATTTTCAAATGTGGTGGGCACCGCTAATGAATCATCATGAATCTTAGAGCGACAGGGTGAGGCTTGAAAGGGTGCGAAAGTTGTACTCAGAGTCCGACTAACAGCGGTATCACCATTGGTTCCCCAACCTTCTCCAATGTGTTCGTTGAGATTGGGTAATGTGCCTAGCTCTCTTGCTTTGAGTAATATTTCTGAGGTGCCAATAGATCCAGCGGCCATAAATAAATAGTCTGTTGATAAGGTATATTTTTCTATGACATCACCCATAGGATCAGTCTGTGTTACCTCAACGAGGTATCGATTATCACTACCTCGGCTAATACCGGTGACGGTTGTGCCTGAGTAGACGGTGGTATAGCCAGATTCTTCTGCATATTGTAAATAGTTTTGTGTCACATCAAACTTTGCACCGTTAGCATTGCCATGATTACTTTCACCGCGTAGTGCAGAATAGCGATTAAAGAACCATCCTTCTTTTTTAACAACGTCCCAGTTCCAGATACCGTCCACTTTTTCTGGCTCATACCCTGCTGAACGAACCTGAGAATCCCATACTCTACTATGATCAAAACTTGGTAGATAATACACGCTGTCAGGCATAGTGCTTAGACGTAACATTTCTCGGACGCGAGGATAATAAATATCATTCATTTCGTCGTAATCGACATTATCTTCAAATATTTCTTCAAAGTACTCACGCTCAGGCTGAATCATTACACCGGTAAATACTTTTGATCCACCGCCAACACAGGCACCTCTCCAGACTTCAATATTTTCATACTCGGTGACGTCGAGTATGCCCGCGAACTTATCAAAGCTAAAGGTTAATCCGGTAATATGCGTTGTTTCAGTCTTGTGCCAAAAAGCGCGTCCATCGGGGAAAAAATCAGAAGAGTGAATCTCTCGCCGTGGATGTTTAGGCCAACGTAATCCTCTTTCTAGTACGGTGGTTTCGATGCCAGCTTGCGCCAATCGATAGGCAGAGATGGCACCACCAAATCCAGAACCAATAACAAGAGCAGGAGTGTAAGCTGGTGGTTTAGGGACAGGGTAAAACAGTTCTGGTATATCCCGACGGTATTTTTCTTCGGGAGTATGTGCCGATGCAGTGGTTGCAACCGTTGGGGCGAGCGCAGCAGCACTGGCGACACTGGAGTTCTTAAGGAAGTCCCTACGTTTCATTATATTAATTCCAATAATTAGTGGAGGGCGATACTAGCAGGCTAAAAAATGCTCGAAAAGGGCATTGAGTCACTGAATTTATTTACATGATTTTACAAATTCTAAGCATGGCGGATGAGCGGTATATGAAAGCTGGCTACATGTATATTTGGGGGCGATTAATTTATTGTACGGTAAGAATAGCGGCCTCTAATTGTGGTACATCAATGGGTTTTGCAAGGTGGCCATTGCAGCCGGCTTGTTTACATTGATCGATATCATCCTGCGATGTGTTTCCCGTGAGAGCAAAAATAGGAGTGTTTATGTTGAACGTTCGTAGGTGACGCACAGCGCTGAGCCCATCCATTAATGGCATGTCCATATCCATAAGAATAATATCGATGTCATTCGTAATGGTTTGGCCTATCGCCTCGATGCCATTGTGTGCGGTAATGACGTTAGCGTCCAAGCGTCGTAAATGAAATCCAATCAGTTGTTGATTAACGTCATTATCATCGGCCACCAGCACGTTAATCTGAGATTGTGTATTCACGGTCTCGTTCGTTAATGTTTGGTTTGCGGCGGTATTGTTATATGAACTGTAGGATTGATCTTCCTGTGTCCATTCGGTGTCTCTTGTCAGCGCAGGTTGAATTGTGAGGGTAAAGGTGCTGCCGCTACCGTAAATACTTTCAACACTAATATCACCCCCTAATGCATTGGCGATAAGGCGGGATAAATGGAGTCCAAGACCGGTACCCCCAAAGTTTCTTGATGTACTGCTGTCTGCTTGAGTAAAGGCGTTAAAGAGACGATCTTTTTGTTCTTCCTTTAAGCCAATGCCTGTGTCTTTAATAGCAAAAGATAAGGCTTGGGTGTCTTGATCAAAGGATACCGTAATTAACACATTACCTTCGTGGGTAAATTTCACGGAGTTGGAACATAAATTAATAAGCGCTTGCTTTAAGCGAGTAGGATCACTGGTAATAATTTTCGGTAGCGGATGTATAAGCTCAAGATCCAATTGAATATCTTTTTCTGATGCGAGGATCCAAATAAAATCCAGAACGTCATGGCAGAGAGACGGTAGATTGCATTGTATATCTTCAATATCTAATTTTTGAGATTCAATCTTAGAAAGGTCAAGTACATCATTAATCAGTGATAACATGTGCCGAGCACTATTATCGATGATCCTGACATGTTGCATGCGGTCCTTGGCGTCTGTGTCTTTCGCGAGAGCAATTTGTGAATATCCAAGAATCGCCGTTAAGGGGGTTCGAAATTCATGACTCATACTGGCGAAGAATTGCATTCTTGCCTGGTTGCTGGATTCGGCAGCAATCCGTTTTTTTTCTTCGGCTTCACGTATTTTACGTTCAGTAATATCAATTACCAAACCTTCAGCGCTACGTGGATTTCCTGCACTATCTTTTTCAATCTGCATGGTAATAGCGAGCCAAATAGATTGGGCTGATTCAGTCTGTCTTACTTCTGTTTCGAAGTCTTTTACAAAACCTCTTTCGATAAGAATGTCACTGAGTTCTTTTTGTATCGGTATTGGGAAATATGAAAATGCATCAGAATCGGAAGCAAGGATCAGCTTGTTGGGTATATTTACAATGGCGCAAAAGGCGTCGTTACTGGTGAAGACTTGCGTGCGGTAGTTATATTGGAATCGCCCCTCGACGGATTTGTCATAGATATCTTGGTACATTTCCAAATGCTCTATTGCTGCTCGTTGCGCGAGTCGGGTTCGAGCGGCAAGCGCGAAAGAAAGTAGTAGTGCTTCCCACGCGAATCCTAGGTGCAATGACCAGAGTATAAAGGGGTGAAATTCAATAAAGCCATTGGCCATTAAGGAGAATGTAATGACCCCTATGACAACAAATACTTCTGCTATGAGTAGATACCGAGCGGTGGGTATGCGTTTTATCACTGCAGTGATAAGTGTGACGACCGCGATAGGCATAACAAGGGCTGAATAGAGTTGCATAACAATATTGGAAACCGCAAGATTATCAGTCAGTATAATGATACTGCTGACGACTGCACCAGCTGCAAAAATAGTTTTAAAGGCTAGTGCGAGCGGCTTTGAGAAATATATACGATCTAATGCATGCCAGACAAAGAGTGCGTAAAAGAATAGCGTTAAAGTGCTATCAATAAGGCCTAATTGAATGTTGAGATCAGGGTTGTTGGGTAGTAACCACTTCAATGTGGACCCATCAAAGTAAGCCCCAGAATAAATGGCAGTGCCAACAAAAAGCAAATAAAACCCATATACCGGCTGCCTGAGTAGTAGGAATAGGCACAGATTGTAGACAAATGCCGATAGCATGATGGCGTAATATGACACCATAATGCCCTGGATCCATTCATTGGTTTGAATAAATTGATTATTCGATAATAGGGTCAAGGGTAACTGAGCGGGTACGCCAGATTGCTTGTTGTCGGTCCAGCCTATTAGCGTAAAGGGTGCAGATTGAACCGGTAGGTCCACGTTATAGCGAATGGTATCTATCTCGCGAGAGGAGAAGGGTTTTAGAAAGCCTGTATGTAAGACTCTATAATCGTCCTCTTGCATTGCGGTCGGTATACGCAAATGAAGATGATCGATGAGGCCCGGTTGATTTACGACATGTAAAGTAAGGGTCTTGGGCTTCACTTGGTTATTGAGTTGAATTCTTATGCGAAACCAATAGCGACTACTAGGGTTGGGACCCTTAAATACCGGTAGGGTATTGCGTACCCAACGGGATTCGTATTGATCTGAAGAGAGTAGATCCTCATATGTCAGGGATCGATCAGGATCTTCTATGTATTCAATAAATGGTGCAAGGGTGAAAGGTGTGGCTAAACTATCAACCACCGCCAACGGCGAAGAGGTTGCTGGGTGAGCAATTGAAAGAAGTAATATACAAAAAACGAGTCGAGCCATCATCAACATAACTTTAATGTTAGCAGATTCTACTGATCCCTAGATGAGCAGTATTATAGGCCATTTGGCTATGTTTGATAACGTTAGGTTATTAAGATGTGATCTGTGAGACGTTTTAGTTAGGAAGCAGTGGGTAACCGAGACGATTCTTTTGAATGATCTGATTACCTACTGTGCGATATAGGGCTTATCGATTACTTAAGTCCAGATTATTCCAGATGCTTAAGCTGGGCTCTGTTTGGTTGAGCGTATAGAAATGGAAGCCAGGTGCTCCTAAGTCCAGTAATTGCTCGCATAACCCTGTGACCACTTCTTCGCCAAACTTGGTGATGTAATCCAAGTCGGTGGAGTGATTTTCAATGCGCGTACGTATCCAGCGTGGAATTTCTGCACCGCACATGTTGGAAAAGCGCATTAAATTATCATGATTGGTGATAGGCATGATGCCAACAACCAATGGGATATCTATGCCCATCTTTTCACAGCTATCAACAAAGAATTTATAGGAATCGACACTATAAAAATACTGGGTGATAGCACTACTTGCACCAGCATCGACTTTGGCTTTAAACGCAAGCAAGTCTGCATCCATTGAGGCAGCTTGAGGGTGCATTTCAGGATAGGCGGCAACTTCTAAATGGAAGTGATCTCCGGTTTCCTCTCGAATAAAGGCCACAAGGTCGCTGGCGTATTTTAGCTCGCCAGACGATGCGCCCATACCTGAGGGTAAATCACCACGCAACGTGACGATTCTCTCAATACCATTTTTCTTATAGTGCTGAATAAGTTCACGTAGTTGTTCACGCGAATCACCCACGCACGATAAATGTGGTGCAGTGGATATGCCAGTAGATTTTTGTATATCTAGCACGGTATCTACCGTGCGGTCACGGGTTGAGCCACCCGCGCCATAGGTCACAGAGAAAAAGGCTGGGTTCTTTTCTGCCAGTTGCTCTCTGACGACTTTTAGCTTTTGTACGCCCACGTCGGTCTTAGGTGGGAAGAACTCAAAACTAAAACGTGATTTGTACTTCTTTTGAGATTCCATAATGATTCCGATTATCTTCTGCAGTAATGTTGCGGATTCAGCGGTTGGTTTGTTGCTGAATCCGCGATTACTGTTTAGTACTTGTAGCTTTCTGGCTTGTAAGGGCCTTCTACAGGAGTGTTAATGTACTCTGCCTGTTGTGATGTCATCTGTGTGATTACACCACTGAAACCTTCAACCATATCGCGTGCAACTTCTTCGTCTAGCTTTTTCGGTAGTATTTTTACATACAGGTTATCTGCTTTTTCTGCTTCTGGCAGATCGGCAAATTTAGCTTCCCAAAGATAGATTTGTGCCAAAACCTGGTTAGCAAACGAACCATCCATAATACGCGATGGGTGACCGGTTGCATTACCTAGGTTTACCAAGCGACCTTCAGACAACAAGATCAAGTGATCATCGGTATCTGAGCTACGAAGGATTTTGTGCACCTGCGGTTTAACGTCTATCCATTCCCAGTTTTCACGCATGTAAGCGGTATCGATTTCGCTATCAAAATGACCGATATTACAGACAACGGCACACTTTTTTAGCGATTGCAGCATGAACTTATCACACACATCAACGTTACCAGTGGTAGTTACTACAAGGTCAGTACTTTGTAATAACGTGGTGTTAATACCTTCTAACGTTCCAGTGTTAATGCCGTCGATGTATGGAGAAACGACTTCGTATCCATCCATACAGGCTTGCATGGCGCAGATAGGGTCAATTTCAGTGACACGTACAATCATGCCTTCTTGGCTTAATGATGCAGCAGAACCTTTACCCACATCGCCGTAACCAATAACCAGTGCTTTCTTGCCTGCAAGGAGGTGATCAGTGCCGCGCTTGATGGCATCGTTTAAAGAATGACGACAGCCGTATTTGTTGTCGTTCTTCGATTTAGTCACCGCGTCATTGACGTTGATCGCAGGTACTTTTAATTCGCCTTTTTCAAGCATTTCCAATAAGCGATGAACACCCGTGGTGGTCTCTTCAGAGATACCATGACAACGGGTCAGTAAGTCTTGATAATCTGCGTGTAACATTTCGGTAAGGTCACCGCCATCATCAAGAATGATATTGGCATCCCATACTTCACCGTTGGTTTCTATTGTCTGGCGAATACACCAAAGGAATTCTTCTTCTGTTTCACCTTTCCAGGCGAATACCGGAATACCGGCAGCAGCGATAGCGGCAGCAGCGTGATCCTGGGTAGAGAAAATATTACATGATGACCAACGCACTTCTGCACCAAGATCTACTAAGGTCTCGATGAGTACAGCGGTTTGAATGGTCATATGAATACAACCCATAATCTTTGCGCCAGCAAGAGGCTGCGTTGCGCTGTATTTGCGACGTAGCGCCATCAACGCAGGCATTTCTGTTTCCGCGATTTCAATTTCACGGCGGCCCCACTCGGCGGTGGACATATCGGCGACTTTATAATCGGTAAATTCAGTACTCATAATCGTGCTCTACTTATATAGGTTATAGGTTGGCTGCGGCTTTTAAAGCGTCTGCTTTGTCTGTGGCTTCCCAAGTGAATTCTTTGTCTTCACGACCAAAGTGTCCGTAGGCTGCGGTTGGACGATAGATTGGGCGACGAAGATCGAGCATTTCAATAAGGCCGCGAGGGCGCAGGTCAAAATGTTCTCTTACTAATGTGACAATTTGTTCGTCACTGATTTTTCCAGTACCGAAAGTGTTGATACTGATAGATGTAGGTTCTGCTACACCAATCGCGTAAGACACTTGAATTTCACACCGTTCGGCTAAACCGGCAGCGACAACATTTTTCGCAACATATCGACCCGCGTAGGCGGCAGATCGATCCACTTTGGAGGGGTCCTTACCAGAGAAGGCTCCACCACCGTGGCGTGCCATGCCGCCGTAGGTGTCTACGATGATCTTACGACCCGTCAGACCACAATCGCCCACAGGGCCACCAATGATAAACTGCCCCGTGGGATTAATGTGATACAAGGTGTCTTTATGGAGCCATTCAGCTGGTAGTACCTTTTTGATGACTTCTTCCATTATCGCTTCTTGCAGATCAGCTAACTTAATATCGGGATCATGCTGGGTTGATAATACAACCGCATCTACGGCGACAGGCTTATTGTTTTCGTAGCGTAGTGTGACCTGGCTTTTTGCATCGGGGCGTAACCATGACAGTATGCCTTGCTTACGTAAATACGCTTGGCGCTGGACCAGTTTGTGAGAATAATGTACTGGTGCAGGCATCAACACGTCAGTTTCATTGGTAGCGTAACCAAACATAAGGCCTTGATCGCCAGCGCCGAGGTCTTTCTCTTCGGCTTCATCAACACCGATCGCGATATCGCTAGACTGTTTGCCGATCGCATTTAATACTGCACAAGATGCGCCGTCAAAGCCGACATCAGAGCTGTCATAGCCGATATCCAAGATGACATCACGTACGATCTCTTCAAGATCAACATAGGTATTGGTGCGTACTTCACCGGCAATAACAACCATGCCGGTTTTCACCAGTGTTTCGACAGCAACACGGGAGTGACTGTCATCGGTTAGCATGGCATCCAATATGGCATCGGATATCTGGTCTGCCATTTTGTCTGGATGGCCTTCTGAGACGGACTCGGAAGTAAAAACGGAATATTCACTCATGGGTATTTTCCTTTTTTAGCGTATTTCAAATCGTCGTACTTGCACCTGGAAGCCGTTACGCAGTCCTAGGTATAAACTTTCTTTATCTTCAAACCCTGCGGCTAATGCCCATTGGCTAAGCTCATCGGGGTCAAATCCAAGCCATAGGTCACCGCAATTGTCGATCGCCCAACTTTGATCATGACGACATAAATCAGTCACAATCAGCGAGCCACCTTTCGGTAGTAATTTAGCTGTATCGTTAAATACGTCAGCCGGAGACGGTACGTGGTGTAAGACCATATTGCAGATGATATGGTCTGGACGCAGGGTTTCCTTTAATGCTGTTTGCGTATCCCCCAGCATAAAGCTGATATTGTTCAGTTGCTTGTTTTGGCAATGATGTTGCGCTTTTTCAAGCATTTCTTCTGAAATATCTAAGGCAATGACTTGTTGGCACAGCGGAGCGATTTCTTCAAGAAATGCACCTTCACCGGGTCCAATCTCTAATATGCAATTGGGCTTATCTGTATTGCTTGCAAAAGAATGTAATAGTAGGTCTTTCGCATTTTCAGCATATTGCGCATAGGGGGCGATAGTTTCTTGTTGCTCTCGAAACTGGCTAGCGTTCTTATTAAAGAACAGTTTGGCCGCATCTGCCCGATGTTGTTTGGTCGCGCGTATGTTTGTAAGTACTAACTCAGAAAGGGCGAGGGTGTCTATTGCTAGGTATAGAGCATTAAGTAGTTGGCCAGATGCACTATTTTTATCCGCGAGGATACGTCGATAAAAGATCGAGTTGCCTTCTCTACGGGTCGTGACGGCCCCTGCTTTGGCGAGTACTTTCAAATGGTGGCTCATGCCGGATTGTTTGATATCAAAAATATTACACAGCTCTAATACACCTAGGGAGTCAGTTTTTAATGCCCGTAATATTTCAAGACGCAATGGGTCACCCGCTCCCTTGAGTAAGGAAGCAAGGTCAAGATAACTAAGTTCTTGCGCTGCTGATTGGGTCATTTTGCTAGGTTTAGGCACTAATAATTCTGATAAATCGTTAAAGCAGTCTAGCAGCGAATCAATCTATATCAAAATATTTTGATATAGATTGATGAAAAAAATGTAAATTCCTTGGATTAGCCCATAACCTGGGGCTTTTTGGAGGCAATAGAGAACAATCATTTGATGACAGACCCAAGGTAAGCGACAATAGCGCCTCAATTTTATGTGGCAATTTTCGTTGCACTTTTGCTCAGTAATATGAGTACAACAAACTTATTTAGGAGTCCGTCTGGATGTCATCTCGTCAAGAATTAGCCAATGCAATACGTGCGTTAAGTATGGATGCTGTTCAACAAGCGAAATCTGGTCATCCAGGTGCGCCTATGGGTATGGCCGATATTGCTCAAGTATTGTGGACTGATTACTTAAAGCATAACCCTAGCAACCCTAATTGGGCGGATCGTGATCGCTTTATCCTGTCTAATGGGCACGGTTCGATGCTGCTCTATTCGTTGCTACACCTCTCCGGATACGAGCTATCTATTGATGACATCAAGAACTTCCGCCAGCTACACGCGAAGACGGCGGGCCACCCTGAATATGGTTACGCGCCAGGTATTGAGACAACAACCGGCCCGTTAGGTCAAGGTGTTGCCAATGCGGTGGGTATGGCTATTGCTGAGAAAACACTGGCGGCACAGTTTAACCGCGGCGCATTTAACATTGTTGACCACTATACCTATACATTCTTGGGCGATGGCTGCTTGATGGAAGGTATTTCCCATGAAGCCTGCTCTCTTGCTGGCACCATGGGATTGGGCAAGTTGATCATGTTTTATGATGACAACGGCATCTCTATCGACGGTGAAGTAGAAGGTTGGTTCACTGACGATACCCCTAAGCGGTTTGAGTCTTACGGTTGGCAGGTGATTCCGAATGTGGATGGTCACAACCCAGCGGAGATTATCGCTGCGATTGAAATGGCGAAGACGAATACCGAGTCGCCTACTCTAATCTGTTGTAAGACAGTCATTGGGTTTGGTTCGCCGAACAAAGAAGGTAAAGAAGATTGTCATGGTGCGCCATTAGGTGAAGAAGAGATTAAACTGACTCGAGAGAAATTGGGTTGGCAGTACGGTGCTTTTGAGATTCCTGATAATGTTTATGCTGGATGGGACGGTAAAGAAAAGGGAGCTGAGGCTGAGCAGCGTTGGAATACCTTGTTTGAGAATTACAGCAAAGCCTACCCTGAGCTTGCAGCTGAGTTTGAACGTCGTAATGCTGGTACCTTGCCAGATAATTGGGAAGCAACGTCCAGCGCGTATATTCTTGAACTGCAAGAGAAAGGTGAAACCATTGCCTCACGTAAAGCGTCACAGAATGCACTGAATGCATTCGGGCCATTGCTACCTGAATTGTTGGGTGGATCGGCAGATTTGGCAGGCTCCAACTTAACATTGTGGAGTGACTCAAAAGGGTTAACCGCCGATGATGCATCGGGTAACTACGTACACTGGGGTGTGCGCGAGTTTGGGATGACGGCGGCGATGAATGGCATCGCATTGCACGGTGGTTTTGTTACCTACGGTGCTACGTTCCTCGTCTTTATGGAATACGCCCGTAATGCGATGCGTATGGCTGCTTTGATGAAGCTGCAGAATATCCAGGTTTATACCCACGATTCTATCGGGCTAGGGGAAGATGGCCCGACTCACCAACCTATCGAGCAAGTGGCTAACTTGCGTATGACACCTAATATGTCTTTATGGCGCCCAGGTGATGCGGTTGAATCAGCAGTCGCGTGGAAGGCAGCGATCGAAAATACCGATGCGCCGACTAGCTTGATCTTCTCTCGTCAGGGTTTGCCTCATCAAGATCGTTCAGCAGAACAAGTGGCTAATATTGCCAAGGGCGGGTACGTACTTAAGGCATTCGCCGATGGCGAAAAAGATGCATTGATCATTGCCACTGGCTCTGAAGTGGCACTTGCCATGGATGCAGCGGCGGTGCTTGCGGACAAGGGTAAGAACGTATCCGTTGTATCGATGCCTTCCGTTGACTTTTTCTTGGCGCAAGATGACGCGTATAAAGAGTCGGTACTACCTGCGGCGGTCAGAAACCGTGTTGCGGTAGAAGCTGGCATTAAAGATTATTGGTACAAGTTTGTCGGACTAGACGGCGCGGTTGTGGGCATGGAAACCTTTGGTGAATCGGCTCCTGCTGGTGAGCTGTTTAAGTTATTTGGTTTTACTGTTGATAATGTTGTGGCTACCGTAGAAGGGTTGTTGGGTTAATCGGTGATAAGCCGACAGGAACCAGCAATACGGGTAGCGATTAATGGTTATGGTCGTATCGGGCGCAATGTATTGCGCGCCCTATACGAGGATCAATTGTTGGGTCGTAATAACCTCGCGATTGATCAAACCGTTGGTCGAAATATTGAAATTGTCGCGATCAATGAGCTCGGTACGTTAGAGTCAGTGGCGCATTTAACGCGCTATGACAGTACCCATGGAGTATTTCAACTGCCCGTTGATGTGGTTGGTGATTCATTGCAGATTGCCGATCACACTATTCCGGTGTTTAGCATTGAACGACCTGAGGAGTGCCCTTGGGAAGCGTTAAATGTGGATGTGGTGGTTGAATGCACCGGCGTTTTTCGCTCGCGCGAAGAAGCGGGGCGTCATCTACGTGCGGGAGCAAAGCGGGTTGTGATTGGAGCTGTGGCCTTTGATGATGTCGATAGTACATTGGTGTACGGCATTAACCATGACCAGTTCTCTCTCGACCATACCGTGATTTCTAGCGCGTCGTGCACAACCCATTGCTTAGCGCCGATACTATCGGTACTCAATGAAACCTGGGGTGTCGACAGTGCGCTGATGACGGAAATCCATGCCTATACCAGTGATCAACATCTATTGGATAAAGTGCATCGAGATTTACGACGAGCACGAGCCGGGGCGCAAAACCTTATCCCGACGACAAGCAGTAGTATTGCGGCAATTCAAAAAGTTTTGCCCTTTATGAAAGATAAAATTGATGGTTACTCCATGCGAGTGCCAACGGTTAATGTGGCAGCGGTTGATTTAACGTTGCAGCTGAGCCGTACACCAAGCGCTGAGGACATTACTCAGGTAATGTGCGATGCGGCAGATCAAGGCTTAAGGGGAGTACTTGGTGTGTGTCATGAACCTCTGGTGTCGTCTGATTTTATTCACCGTTCGGAATCAGCCATTTATGATGCGACACAAACGACAGTGTTGGGTTCGATGGTGAAGTTAACCGCGTGGTATGACAATGAGTGGGGCTACACCCATCGATTGTTGGATTTGCTAGAAACCATTCGGGAACGAATGATTTAATTTTTAAATGTGTAACAACGCTATAACGAGTGAGAAGGTAGCAATATGTCTGTAATAAAAATGACTGATCTGGATCTGGCGGGCAAGCGCGTGCTAATTCGTGAAGATTTAAATGTTCCTATAGAGGACGGAAAAGTCACCAGTGATGTGCGTATACAAGCATCGCTACCTACGATTAAGTTTGCTCTAGAGGCGGGCGCGAAGGTGATGGTAATGAGTCACTTGGGGCGGCCAACTGAAGGTGAATATAATGCAGAATTCTCGTTGCAGCCTGTGGCAACTCATCTCGCAGGTCTTTTAGATAAAGACGTACCTTTGGTAAAAGACTGGTTAGACGGTGTTGACGTGGCTGAAGGCGAACTCGTGTTATGTGAAAACGTACGCTTTAATGTTGGCGAGAAAAAAGACGATGAAGCGTTGTCACGAAAAATGGCTGCGTTATGTGATGTCTATGTGATGGATGCCTTTGGTACTGCTCACCGAGCGCAAGCGTCTACCCACGGTGTGGCCAAGTTCGCGCCTGTTGCCTGTGCTGGGCCTTTGCTTGCAAACGAGTTGGATGCATTGGCAAAAGCCGTGGATGCACCAGATGCGCCAGTGGTTGCGATCGTTGGTGGCTCTAAAGTATCAACTAAGCTAACCGTATTGAATTCACTTAAAGATATGACTGATCAACTCATCGTTGGTGGTGGTATCGCGAATACTTTCTTGGCTGCCGCAGGTTTCCCTGTAGGCAAATCGCTTTATGAAAAAGACCTTATTGCTGATGCTAAGAACTTAATGGCGATGACCAATATTCCATTGCCTTCCGATGTTGTGGTAGCAAAAGAATTTGATAAGAATGCCGAAGCAACGATTAAAGCCGTTGCTGATGTGGCAGAAGACGACATGATTTTGGATGTAGGTCCGGACACTCGACAGGCGTTTAACGACATTTTAGCCAGTGCTAAAACTATTGTATGGAATGGACCTGTTGGTGTATTTGAGATCGATCAATTTGCCGAAGGCACCAAGTCGATGTCGTTGGCAATTGCTGAGAGCAGTGCGTTTTCTATTGCAGGTGGGGGTGATACCTTGGCAGCAGTAGACAAATACGACATTAAAGAAAAAGTATCATATATATCTACCGGTGGTGGTGCGTTCTTGGAGTTTTTAGAAGGCAAGAAACTACCGGCGGTAGCAGTTTTAGAAGCCTGTGCAGATAAAGCATAACTGCTCAGCGTTTACATAGATTAGAGAATGAATAATAGAGGATAAGCATCATGGCATTGGTAAGTATGAGACAGCTGCTCGATCACGCAGCAGAATATGGATATGGCGTTCCAGCATTTAACGTCAACAATTTAGAGCAGATGCGCGCGATTATGGAAGCGGCAGACCAGACTAACAGTCCTGTTATTGTTCAGGCTTCTGCTGGCGCTCGTAAATATGCAGGGTCTAACTTTCTGCGCCACCTAATACTTGCGGCAACTGAAGAATTTCCGCATATTCCTGTGTGTATGCACCAGGATCATGGTACTTCACCTGCTGTTTGTCAGCGCTCGATTCAATTGGGTTTTTCATCAGTAATGATGGATGGTTCTTTGGGTTCTGATGGCAAGACACCTATGGACTACGACTATAACGTACGAGTGACCCAAGAAACCGTTGCGATGGCCCATGCTTGTGGTGTGTCTGTTGAGGGTGAGTTGGGTTGTCTAGGTTCTCTCGAAACGGGAGAAGCGGGCGAGGAAGATGGTATTGGTGCAGTGGGCATATTAACCCACGATCAAATGCTAACAGACCCAGAAGAAGCCGCAGACTTCGTGAAGAAGACCAAAGTGGATGCACTTGCCATTGCCATTGGTACTAGCCATGGTGCATATAAGTTTACACGCCCACCTACCGGTGACGTGTTGGCTATTGAGCAGATCAAAGCGATTCATGCTCGTATTCCAGATACGCACCTTGTTATGCACGGATCTTCTTCTGTACCTCAGGATTGGTTAGCTGTTATTAATGAAAATGGTGGTCAAATCCCTGAAACCTACGGCGTACCAGTATCGGAGATCCAGGAAGGTATTAAGCACGGCGTACGTAAGGTGAATATCGATACAGATCTACGATTGGCCTCTACTGGCGCAATTCGTCGCTTCCTTACTGAGAATCCTGCAGAGTTTGATCCGCGTAAATACTTAGCTGTTGCGACTCAGGCGATGAAAGAAATTACCATTGCACGTTATGAAGCATTTGGTACTGCGGGCAATGCAGATAAGATTAAGCCTATTAATCTTGAAGAAATGTTTGCACGCTACGAAGGTGGTGAGCTAGATCCTCAAGTAAAATAACACTCGAGTGATTGTACAGAGGGGGCATGCTGCTTACGAAGGTAAGGCGCATGCCCCCTTTTTTAATGCTCAAAAAACGCTATGCTTAACGCATGAGTGTGACTAATTGACATCTTAGAGTAGTATAACCGATTGATTTTAGAGAAGTTGACGCGGCAATCCTATGCCATTTGATAAAGAGACAGTAAGACAAGCAATACCACCATTAGTGATTGGAGATCCTGTAGTTGATGCAGCATCCGTCACGCAATATCGAGAATACTATGGTATTGATTTTGAAAGTAACAAGAAGGACCTTAGCGCCAGTCTAGGGTACTTGGATGTGGCCGGTTATCGGATAGTGGCTCATGTATTCTTACAAGCCAAGCCAAAAGGTACGGTGTTTGTGATGCATGGTTATTATGATCATGTTGGAATCTACGATCATATTATTGAATATCTGATTGATATGCGTTTTTCTGTTGTGGCGTTTGATTTACCTGGGCATGGTTTGTCATCCGGTGACAATGTGGCGATCCCGGATTTTCATCGTTATCAAATTGTCTTACATTCAGTGATGGATGCGGCGCAAGACATCATGCCAGCGCCCTGGCATATTGTTGGGCAGAGCACAGGCGCGGCGGTTATTTTGGATTATCTGCTTACAGGTAAATACACAGTAAAAACGTCACCTTTCAAAAAGGTTGTGTTATTAGCACCGTTGATTCGTCCACAAGATTGGTTGTTGGGTAGGATCATGCAAACAATTGTTAGTTTTTTTAGTCAGTATATTGATCGAACATTTTCGATGAATTCAAATGATCATAGTTTTGTACAGTTCTTAAGAAAGCACGACCCATTACAATCAAAGAGAATGTCCGCGCGTTGGGTGGGAGCTTTGAAGAATTGGGTGCCATATATAGAGAATCGACAGGCTAGCGAGTTGCCCATAACCGTTATTCAGGGTCAGCAAGATGGTACGGTTGAATGGAAGCATAATCTTGCGTTGATACGGAAAAAATTTGAGCGTGCTGAGTTGGTTTATATTTATCAAGCCAAGCATCAGATGGTCAATGAGACAGAAGCATTGAGAGCTGAAATTTTTGGCGTCATGGGAGCAAAGCTAAAATAGCGCGTTTTTAATCATTAAACTATGGTGTATTATTGCGTCGTGAACAGCCAATGTAGGGCTGTTGATGGATGTTTACTTTGAATAAAATAGGGAGTGTAAATGACGAATAATCCGTACAGTTCACCAGAATCGACATTAGTTGATCAGTCAGAATCCGTTGCTGATATTGATAACTTTAAGCGATTTTCAGCATGGGGAGTGTTGGGGCTCAGTATTATTACCTTAGGGGTGTATTCCATGTATTGGTTTTATACCCGTACCGAAATCATTAATAGAATACAAAAAGACGTAATCCCAACGTTTGTTTCTGTTGGGGCGTTGGTATCGTATGTAGTTTATTTTGGCGCATCAATGATTAGTGAAGAGCAAATGGAAGATCCCATGCTGCTAACCTTTGTGTTGATCTCTACATTGACCTACATAGTGCTATATTTATGGTGGGTATTTGCTTTTCGAAATCGTCTGCTAGCCGTTGCGATTGATAATGGCCGAAGTGATTTCAAAGTGGGCGTAATATTGACGTTTATTTTTCAGGCGATCTATTTGCAATATAAGATCAATGAATATATTGATCAGAAAAATGGCGCGTAATATTGATAGAAAAATTGACTGCTTGTAAGTGAGCGGTTTTATTCGGTAAGGCAGGTCTCATAAGATAGGATGGCCTGACTTACCGAGAGCATCGGCTTAACGGTGTTGATCGAATTGTCCATGTTTTAGAAAATGCAGTGTCTGTTTGATGACATGTAAATTGTTCATCATAAATGTATGAGTAACAGGCAAAGTAATATGATCTGTCATACCCTCAAGTCGGGTGCTTCTCACGCTGACCTTCCCATCGTTTGGCTTCTCAAGTAGAAGAGAGAAAATAGGGTTTAAGGAGCGCGTTCCCGCAATGATACCGGTTTCAAAATCCGCTTTGCCAGCGCTATTCGGTACGCTGTGGGGGTGAGTGCTAAGTTGCTGTCCCGCAGGTCCGTTTATCGAAGAAAAGAGAGCGATGTGACCTAACGTATCAACAATTTTGCTCCCGTGGTTCGGAGGGCCAAGCATCACGACTCGGCCGAGTTGTTTGATCGAATGCTGACTCAGGTAATAGCGTACCAATATACCGCCCATAGAGTGTGTGACAAAATGGATAGTGTCTTTATTGCTGCTATTTGCGAGAATTTTGGGAAAGATTCGTGCCGAAAGGGTCGGTATATCGAACTGTGTCGATGGGTAATTTATATTGCTTGTCGAATAACCTGCGGAAATGAGCCGTTTTTGTAGTGTTCTCATGGAGCGATTACTGCGTGCTAAGCCATGTAATAGAATGACATGTTCGGTCATTTACGGTGCCTCTTAATCTAGGGTGTGGGATTATTCTATCACCGATTCTCCGAGTTAGCGCCGTTGTTCCTTGTATCATTATTAAGAAAAATGCTGATCTAATTCGAGTCACTACTATTCTTACGCTCACGGGTTTCATCAATCATTTGTTTTAGCCACTGCATATAAGGTGTACCGCCAGTTCCTCTTGGATCATCCACATGTTTATTGATGTACTCCATCGCCCATTCAAAATGTACTTCTCGAAATTGTGCGACGAGTTCAAGGACTCGATCGAATAGTGTAGGGTCTGCAAGTGGTTTTAGGTCGGGCAAACGTGCGGTATGCTCAATAAATTGACGATGGCTAGGAGGCATATATTGTCGAATATCCCGTAGGTGGTCCACCAGTATTGACTGCTTATGTTCAATTTTTAATAGTGGCACAAGTGTGGGCATAATGGAGCTTTGGGCACCGGTCTCACCTCGGTATTGTATCGTTTTTCCCTTAACGCCTTGGTATTTTACATTCTCAAAAAATCGAATATAGGGTCTGAATGTTTTAAAATAGAGATCAGGTGACATTCGTTCAGGGATTCTTTTAAGTGCCTGTAATTGTTGCGCTAGACACGTCGCGATGATTCGCAAATGGGTGTTTACTAGATCAACCGTTAACGTATCATGTCTTTGTAGGTGTAAATGAAATTCCTCAATGGCTTTTAATATGCCCGCGGCTTGGGCTTCTATCTCTATGTGAACTAAGATAAACCAGTGTTCATCATACAGATGTACAAAATTCTGAATAGTATCGATATTGCCAAGTACAATACCTTGGCTTTTATCAAATCGTTTCCAATTATAGAGAGCGTATCCTGCATAATTCAAAATTGGTGGTACGGACAATAACGATGCGGCGTGGGTTAGCGGTATTGCTATGTTTTCAGGTAGGTTTGAAATTCTGGGATAACCCACTTGATTAATATATGCAGATGCAAGAAATGATAGTCTTACAAAATATAATCGAAGCTCTGGAAGGTGTTCTATAGAAGGATGTTCAATGTTCCATGTTGGAATTGATAACGATTGTGCGTAGTGGCGAAAATCTTCTTCCAATAATCGACTAGGTAAATCGTGTCCAATATTATCGAGTATACTGAGTTTACTGTTTGGATCAAACTGTGTGAGTGGGTCTTGGATGGGTAAAAAACCACGGTGTGAAAAATTATCCTGATATACATTCATTATTTTACCTCTAGAAAGGCATGTCTTCTGACCCTGGTCCTAGTGGTTGCCCATAGCTGAATTCAACGAAAATTCCGTTGGGATCCTTAACACCACAATAATATCCTACAGGATAATCTTCCTGTACAGGGGGCCATTCTAAAATGCCATCTTGTTCTGCTATCTGTGCAATACGCTCTACCTCTTCCTTGCTTTCTACCGCAAATCCTAGATGACTATAATCCATCGCTCTTGTCGCATGATAAGGGCCACCTTCTAAGAATACGAAAACAAAAGTATGTTCGGCACCTTTTTCTGACATCCAAACAATATGTTTGTCGTGTTTCTCTCTTTTGTGGATGACCCGTAGTTGGCAATATTTTTCATAGAACGCGATACAGGCATTCAAGTGTTTAACGTGAAGAGCGAGATGGGTAAGCGTCGGTCTCATACAAGCACTATAGCATGGGTTAATTAAGGGGCTCTCTATGCAAGATAGTCGAAATAAAGCCATTGAACAATATCGACAATACTTACTCTACCGTGGAGGATTGTTACTTTATGAGTTAGGTTTGTTTTTAGCGGAAGCTATAGGGTTGGCGGTTTTACGGTGGGAGCTTAAGTCTGTGATTTTACGGGGTTTTGGATCGATCTCGGAGTTGACATTGATAGCATATATTCATACCATGCTGTACATTGATACAGTGGACGAAATGTGATGCCTGAACCTCTGAAAAACGCCTACAACGAAGCATATATTCTAACGTTAATCTCGAGTTTCACGACGATATGCGAAACCTTTGATTCTAAGTTATTTCATCAACTAATCTTTGATGAGAATTGGGATGATCGTGAGCTAAAGGATAGGATGGATCATATTGCTAGAATGATTCACCAAGTTCTGAATGTTGATTATGTACAGGCGCTGTCGATATTAAAGCCTGTCTGTCAGGATTTTGGTGGCTACGAAGCGATGTTTTTCCCACACTATGTTGAACTGTATGGAATGGAGCATTGGGCTGAATCGATTGATGCATTGGAGCATATGACACAATATTCTAGTTCAGAGTTTGCCGTGCGGCCTTTTATTATCAAAGCCCCAAAAAAGATGATGAAACAGATGTTGCGATGGACTAAACATAAGAGTCATCATGTGCGCAGATTATCCTCTGAAGGGTGTCGGCCTCGTTTACCTTGGGCTATGGCGTTGCCTGAGTTTAAACAAGATCCTGAGCTTATTCTTCCTATTCTCGAGCGGTTAAAAAATGATGAATCTGAATATGTTCGAAGAAGTGTTGCTAATAATATAAATGATATAGCAAAAGATAATGTTTCTATCGTCAAAGATATCGCTGGTCAATGGTTGGGGGGTAGCGAACATACTGATTGGATTGTAAAGCATGGGTGTCGAACGCTGCTTAAACAAGCTGATTCTGATATTCTTAAGTTGTTTGGGTATACCCCAGTAAAGTCATTACGTATTTCTGATTTTACGCTAAAAAAGTCGACGATAGAAATTGGATCGGAATTGAATTTTTCTTTCAGTCTCAATTGTAAGGGGGAGAACCTTGGGAAGTTGAGAATAGAATACGCGATCGATTATATGAAATCTAATGGAAAGCAGTCGCGTAAAATATTTAAAATCAGCGAAGGTGACGTCTTCGGTAATGAAAAAATCCTTTCAAGAAAACAATCTTTTAAAGAAATGAGTACGCGAAAACACTATGCGGGAGAGCACTGCATTAGTATTATTGTTAATGGTGTTGATTTAGGTGGTGTTGGTTTTTTGGTGAAACCCTAGCGTTTATAAAATCAGTGAGATAAAACGATAGAATTGGGTATCGGATAAAATAGGGCGATCTCTGTTTTGAGTAACATTGATATACTTCTATTCAAAAGCAAAAAGCTATTCCGATACCTATATATTTTAACAACACAACGTCATCCTAAAGCCGTTACTCTGTAGAGTTAACCTTGTGCTTCAACGCTGATGTTTTTGCTTATCTCTGATATGTCGCTTGTCTTAAATAGTGTCTTATCCGATTCACTCGGCATAAATTCTGCAACAGAATCGAGAACGCCTTGACGTATGGTTTTATCAATCGCCATGGTTATTCCTAGCCACCCCAATAACGCAAATTTTCGACCAGTATTTTTTTTGGCTGTAGGTTTATCTTCACGTAATTTTTTTTCTATTAGTGTGTTTAGGTGGTCTCGTTTCTTAATTAGAGAATCACTGTTGTCGAACATGATACCTTCCTCGTCGTATTTTATTTTTTAGTAGAAATTCAAATCTAGCTGAGGAATTTTATTTGTCAAAATAATTAACGTTACCTGGCGCGGTCTATTGAGGGTGAATTGCTACAATTTGGTGCGTTTTTTTGGTGCGTTTTTTTTGATGCTTTTTTACGGATAAAACGGCAATGGTAAGAAGTTTTTCACGCAGGATATACCAATCCGCTAACTGGTTGATATACCTCGAACAATTGCCGATACGTTGGATGTAGAAAGACGTTAGCCTTGCTGTGATGACTCCCAACCAATCATTGCGGCCTTGCGTTCAGGCAACCAGCGATAATTTCCGAATGATCCATTTTTTTGTATCACTCGATGGCAAGGGATTAGGTAGGCGATAGTATTCTTACCGATTGCAGATCCGACTGCTCTGGATGCAGAGGGGGCATCGATGTGTTTTGCAAGTCCTTGGTAATGGGTCAGGCTACCGGAAGGAAGCTCTAATAGTGCTTGCCATACTTTGAGTTGGAAGTTGGTGCCTTTAAGGTGTACGGAAAGTGATTGTTTGTGGTTCCATTGAGGTGAAAAAATTTGTTGGATTAATGGTTGGGTGTTTTCCTGCTGCGTACTTAATGATGCATTCTGCCAGCGTTCTTGTAGCTCTATCAGCGCCGCTGCGCGGTTATTAGTAAAGCTAAGATGGCATATACCTTTGCTGGTGGTGGCAATGAGGCATTCACCGAAAGGAGTTGAATGAAAGCCGTATGCAATATCCATATCCTTTCCTGAACTTTTCAGTTGACCTGGTGTGACGGCTTCACAGTGCACTAATAAGTCATGTAAACGGCTCGGGCCACTTAACCCAAGGGATAATGCGGTGTCGGCAATAGGTGTTGGCTCATGAATAATGGATAGGGCGTGTTCTTTGGTTAGGAACTGCAGAAATCGTTTGGGTGTGATACCTGCCCATCGTGTAAAAAGCCGTTGAAAGTGGAACTCGCTTAAGCCCACTTCATTAGCGATGGATTCTAATGGCGTGTTTGCCGGACAGGAATAGAGGTAGCGTATGGCTGCCTCTATTCGATAGTAGTCCTGATGTGTTTCTGGAGACGGTGTGTTGATATTTTTCATGGGATTAGCATAAGGCGTTAACCGCAATGAAAGCGACCCAGTTCTTGCTAGTCGGTGAAAATAGTCTGCTTGTCTGCAAGGAATTGCTTTACTCGCAACGGTAATGCAGACATCACCTGACTCATGCCCTGATTGACTAGCCCGTTGATATACACGGGTTTTCCTGCCATCACGGCATCATAGCCCTCTTTAGCGACAGTTTGAGAATCCATCCAGAGAAACTTGGGTAGCCGATTAACCGCTTCCCGCGTTCCCATCACTTCATGGAATTCACTGTAGGTAAAGCCCGGGCAGAGCGCAGTACAAAACACGTTATGCCCCTTGAGCTCCATATCGATCGCTTGGCTAAAATCTAATACGAAGGATTTGGCAGCACCATATAAACTGCCTTTATATTGTGGGGAGAATGCGGCAACAGAGGCGATGTTGATGATTCGGCCATACTGGCGCTCTATCATTCCTTCTGAGAAGAGATGACAGAGGTGTACAAGCGACGTGTTGAGTACTTGAATAAAGCGCTTGTGGGTGTCCCAGGTGGTTTCTGCAAACCCATCGTCAATGGCATAACCTGCATTATTGATAAGGGCGTCAACTTGAATGCCTTTGGCGGCAACAGTATCAAAGATGGCCTGAGGTGCATCGGCTTCCGATAGGTCAGATGCGATGACGTAGGCCATGGCACCGTAACGGGCTTTAATCTCAGCGGCGATTTCGTTTAATTTATCTTCGCGCCGTGCCACTAACACAACATCAAAGCCTTGTTCGGCAAATTCATGGGCAAAAGAAAGACCAATGCCGGCTGAGGCACCAGTGATCAGTGCAGTTTTTGGGGATTCGTAAGCATCCGTCATCAGAACACTCCTTCGCTAAGGTTGAGGGAATGGTTGGGGATGTTAGCAATGGGATGGTGGCTTGACTAGTGAAAATCGCGGGCAATAAAAAACCGCTCAAAGGGTGAGCGGTTTTTCATGATAGATTCTGAGAAAGGCGTGTAAACGCGCTTTGCTTAGAACAATGCGCGGGTACGCATGGTGCCTTTTACAGACTTGATCTTTTCCAGTGCTAGCTCGCCGTATTCAGCGTCAACATCAATAACTACGTAACCAATGTCGCCTCGGGTTTGTAAGTACTGACCACAGATGTTGATATTGTTCTCTGAAAATACTTGGTTGATCTCAGACATGACGCCTGGAATATTTTCATGGATGTGCAGTAAGCGATGTACATTTTCGTGAACTGGCAGTGCAACTTCAGGAAAGTTAACAGACGATACAGTCGATCCATTGTCGCTATATTTAACGAACTTTTCGGACACTTCACCCCCAATATTAACCTGAGCTTCCAAGGTGCTTCCGCCCACGTGTGGAGTAAGGATGACACGGTCAAATTGACGTAACGGCGAGATAAACTCTTCGTTGTTAGAGCGGGGTTCAACTGGGAATACGTCGATGGCAGCACCCAGTAGCTTACCTGAAGATAGCGTCTCGGTTAATGCATCGATATCGATCACGGTACCGCGTGAGGCATTGATCAATACTGCGCTATCTTTCATTTTCGCGAGTTGATCTGCGCCGATCATGTCTTGCGTGCTAGGAAGTTCAGGTACGTGCATGCTGACGATGTCAGCAGTTTCCAGTAACTGATCAAGGCTGTCGACTTGGTAAGCGTTGCCTAGGGGTAATTTAGTGGTGGTATCGTAGAACGCAACTTTCATACCGAGGGCTTCAGCCAATACACTAAGCTGAGAACCAATGTTTCCGTATCCAACGATACCGAGGATCTTGCCACGTATTTCGAAGGAGTTAGCGGCAGATTTGTTCCACTCGCCGCGATGGGCTTTAGCGCTCTTCTCTGGCACACCACGTAATAATAAGATGGATTGTGCTAATACAAGCTCAGCAACACTACGGGTGTTGGAGAAAGGGGCGTTGAAGACGGGGATGCCTTTCGTAAGGGCGGCATCAAGGTCAACTTGGTTTGTACCGATACAGAAGCAACCTACGGCGATCAGCTTCTCGGCTGCGTCGAAGACTTCCTTCGTCAATTGGGTGCGAGAGCGAATACCTACAAAGTGCGCATCGGCGATTTTTTCTTTTAATTCTTCTTCGGGTAGAGACGTCTTGAGGTACTCAATGTTGCTATAGCCATTGCGTTCAAAGTTATCAACGGCAGATTGATGCACGCCCTCTAGAAGTAGGACGCGAATCTTGCTTTTATCCAAAGAAATTTTGCTCATGAGTGAAAACCGTAATGTTAGCGATACCGAAAAAAATGGGTGCGTATGTTATCATATTCTGCCCTGATGTTGTGCGGATGCAGTTATTTTATCTAATGTCCGTATAATGCAAGCGGGTATCCCATTGAAAGTGTTACAAAATTAAGAGTATTGATTATGGCAGAGCAGGAACAAATCATCATTGATTTAGCAGCATTGGTGGACGAAGGGCGGATAAAGACAGACCCAGATAGCCTAAAACAGTTTGGTTGTGATTGGACCAAAATGTATGATCCTGCTCCGTTAGCGATCTTATTCCCAAAAACGACCGAGCAAGTACAAGCGATTGTGCGTTATGCCAATGAGCATAAGATTGGCTTGGTGCCCTCTGGCGGGCGTACTGGCCTATCGGCCGCCGCAGTGGCTGCTCATGGTGAAGTCGTCGTGGCATTTGATGCGATGAATCAAATCAGCGACTTTATTGAGACTGATCGCTCGGTACGTTGTGGCCCAGGTGTCATTACTGAGCAGCTACAACAATTCGCCGAAGACAATGGCCTGTATTACCCCGTGGACTTCGCATCAGCGGGTTCTAGCCAGCTTGGAGGTAATATTTCGACCAACGCAGGCGGAATCAAAGTGATTCGCTATGGCCTGACCCGTGAGTGGGTGGCAGGTCTTAAAGTGGTGACCGGTAAGGGCGATCTATTAGAATTAAATAATGACTTGGTCAAAAATGCGACAGGTTATGATCTGCGACATCTCTTTATCGGCGCAGAAGGGACGCTTGGTTTTATTGTTGAGGCTACCATGCGCTTGGCTCGTACCCCAAAGAACCTGAATGTATTGGTGCTGGGTGTCTCCGAATTTGATGCCATCATGAACGTATTGAATGCCTTTCAGAGTAAGATTGATCTGACGGCATTTGAATTTTTCTCAGAACGCTCTGTGCAGTTAGTGACTGGCCGAGGCGATGTGCCACGTCCTTTCGAAACACAAGCGCCGTATTACGCGTTAATTGAATTCGAAGCGGTATCTGAACAAATACTCGAAGAAGCCATGTCTTTGTTTGAATACTGCATGGAAGAGGGTTGGGTGCTAGATGGCGTGATGAGTCAAAGTGACGCGCAACTGAAAGCGTTATGGCGTTTACGTGAAGATATCAGCGAAACTATTTCAGAATACACGCCGTACAAGAATGATATCTCAGTGGTTGTGTCAAAGGTGCCTGCGTTCTTACACGATATCGATGACATTGTTTCGAAGCAGTATCCTGATTTTGAAATCATATGGTTCGGGCATATTGGCGACGGTAATCTGCACCTCAATATTCTGAAGCCAGAAAATCTTGCCAAAGAAGACTTCTTTGAGCGTTGCTTGCAGGTTAACAAGCAGGTTTTTGAAACCGTTGAAAAGTATGGTGGCAGTGTCTCTGCGGAGCACGGTGTGGGTATGACGAAGAAAGACTACCTCACCTATACTCGTAGTGAAACCGAGATCAACTATATGAAGGCGATGAAAGCCGTATTTGACCCTAACGGTGTGATGAACCCCGGTAAGGTATTTGATCTGTGAGTTATCAGCATCAATGGATCAGTGGCGAATGTGACTTGCCTGTAGGTAAAGTGGTGTGTGTGGGGCGAAATTACGCAGAGCATGCTAAAGAACTCAACAACCCCATTCCAAGCACCCCCATGCTATTTATTAAACCTGCTACGTCAGTGGTGGGGCTTGGTGTGCCGATTGCTATCCCGCAAGGAAAAGGTAGCTGTCATCATGAACTGGAAGTGTCAGTCTTGATAGGCAAAGAGCTGTGTAATGTCACCAGTGACGAAGCGGTTGATGGCATTGTTGGTTATGGTCTAGGGTTGGATTTGACACTGCGTGATGTTCAAAATGCGTTAAAAGAAAAAGGTCATCCGTGGGAAGTGGCCAAATCTTTTGATGGTGCCTGTCCGTTGTCACCCTTTGTGCCTGCGGTTGATATTACCGATCCGCTAGCATTAGATCTCACGCTTATACGCAATGGTCAGGTTCAGCAGCAAGGTAATACCTCTGAAATGATTACAGGTATTTTCGACTTGATTGCCTATATGTCGTCCATTTTTACGTTACGCCCCGGTGACGTTGTAATGACAGGTACGCCTGCGGGTGTTGGCCCTCTTAATCGTGGGGATCAATTGTGTTTGAAACTGGGTGTTGATAGAGAGTTTGGGGTTTCCGTCAGGTAGGTTGGTCATCGTGTCTGGCCTTAGCGCTTTGACGAACCTATTTTTGTCGGTGGTTTTTACAAACGTTGTATTCATCAAGAGGGTTGTCTTGCTAACGTATTGATATTTATATCATTTTGGCTTTGTTTTATTTTGGTGTGTATTTTGCATGTAGTTGTTCGCAAATTAAACACCTAAATAAATAGAGATGGACACATGAAAGCTAAATCCTTAATACTTGCAGGCTTAATGGCCAGTTCAACTATGGCAAATGCTATTGTTGTCACTGTTCAGGACAACATTGCAGATAATACATACATTTCAACTCCCAACAGTATTGTTGGTCAATTTGATATTAATGCAGCGCTCCCAAATGATGGTTCTTATCTTAACCCATACGAGATAAATTCAGCGACAGCAAATTATAGTTTTGCCGATGATGGTGACCTAGGTCTCACTAATACAGTGTATAACAGTTACACGCGTTCTGGTTCTTCTTCATATTATCGTAATAAAATTGATTATTATTTCGACGACAACGAACAGGTTCAAGTGACTACCTCATTTGAAGAGTCTACAAATGGCTCTGATTGGTCTCAGACTAGTTCCTATACTGGTACACAGTATGATGGGCGTTCAGGTGGCTGTGGTTGGTTTTCATGTAATTACAATTATTACTACACTAGAAACTATGACGAGAGTACTGGATATACAGGTTTGTTTGAAATAGAGCAAATATTTGATGCCGACTCAATTAATGACTTAGCAGCAGACGGGATTGTTGACTTTACTGTGACTGCAACTACAGGTGACCTAATTTTTGGTTCAGGTTCTTTAACTGTAGATATAAGCGAGAATCCTGTGGCAGTAACTGAGCCGGCTAGTCTTGCATTTTTTGGCTTGGGTTTAGTGTCATTAGGTTACCTTCGTCGTAGGCTATCTGCTTAACTGGAATAGAGATTGATTTTTTAGTTAGAAGCAATGTGGGGCCTGGGATCGGCCTTGCATTGCATTCAAATATAAACTATTTGTGTATTTTGCGCCGGTGAGCTTTCACTGGAGAATAAGATTCTATTACCCTCGGATGTACTGCCTTTTATGTCGTTATCTAAAGCGTTGTTTGAAAAGCGTACGATCATATCTATTGCCTTAATATTCATAATTGCTATATTTTTTTGGACGCAATCACGAGTGCCTGCGTTAAATGAAAAAGCCATGATGGGTGATAGAACGGTATTTAGCGGGTTGGCTTTTGACAGTATCGTTGCCGTTAATGCTAGTGATGCATTCGTTTGGAGAGTTGTGGGTTCATCCCTAAATTGGGCGTATACCAATTGGAAGGGAATGGCTTTTGGTTTGCTGATAGCGAGTGCATTCTTGGTACTCTTTCATATCCTACCTAAACAGCGTAGCAATAATTATTTTTTCAATGTTTTGAAAGGAGTGGTGGGAGGGGCGCCTTTAGGGGTTTGTGTTAATTGCACAACTCCGATAGCTCAAGGTTTGTATAAGGCGGGAATAAGATTAGAAACTGTACTCGCTACACTTATTAGCTCACCTACACTGAATGTTGTAGTGCTGACAATGTCTTTTACGCTTTTGCCCATTCAATATGCGATTACTAAACTGATATGTGTATTGGTTGTGATATTTGTCATTATCCCCTTAATTGTACATTATTTGTATTTTCAAGATGATATAGATGATGGGCAAGAACACACCCTTAAGAAAAACTTAACCCTTGGAAAGCAAGAAAATCGGAACGATGGAGTTTGTGAAATTGGTGGTGAGGTTGAGCAATTGGAAGAAAGTTGGCCGCAAGCACTACGGTATGTAGGTCAGCAGTATATTACGCAGCTAATCTATATCATTAAGACAACGCTTCCTTTTATGTTGCTAGCTGGTGTGCTGGGGGCCCTATTCCTTGAAGCTCTACCATCGGAACTGTTGACTAGTTTACCTTTTAGCTTGTTGTCTTTGGTGATTATCGCGTTGGTAGGAGTTTTTCTTCCTGTACCAATTGCTTTTGACGTGATTGTTGTGTCTGTTTTGTTGTCTGCTGGTCTCGATGCGGGTTATGGCATGGCGCTGCTGTTTGCTTTGGGCAGCTTTAGTATCTACCCTATGCTGATAATTAGTAAAAATATTTCTAAAAAAGTGGCGTTCTCACTATTTCTAAGTATTGCTCTTGTCGCTATTTTATCTGCGATTGCTATTCAGGTATTTAATTCTTATAAAGTAAATGAAGCGACGAAAGCATATGAATATAGTTTGTCTAATAAAGATTACTCCGATGTTCTAATTGCGGCCGAAGACGTTTGCCAGATGTATATGACTGAGAGAGAGAAAACTACCTGCCTCGGTAATTTTATTCTTCAAGAATTTATGGCAGGGGCTAGCATATCTCTTTGTAATTATTTTGATACACAGAAAAAGATTAACATTAGACGTTCGTGTGATACTGCTTTTCGCTATGCTGATACTGTTGCTAAATCTGTTGCAAGCATGGATGCTACACATTGCGCTGCCTTGGGCTCGAAGTTACAAGGTCGCTGTGAGAGTGACTTCATAAATTCTAGTTTAGAGAAAACTCCTAGTTTGACTATTTGTAGCAGTATTACTTCACCTTCTCTTCAGCGAAATTGTAAAAACCAAGTGCTGCTTAGGCGGCTAAATAAATATGGTGGAATAAGTGCTTGTAGTATTGTAGAGGGAGTCGAAAAGGAAATTTGTTTAGAGAATGTAAGGATTAAAGATGCTACAAGAGGAGGTAAGGCTGAAAACTGTGATGTTTTGCCTGTTACTTCTGCTCAAGAGCACTGTCGTTTTATAATAGCGATCCAGCAAGCTAAAGAATCTCGCAGTGTAGATTCGTGTGTTGGGCTCCCTTTCATGAAACAAACTACTTTATGTCAAAACGAGGCTTTTCAAAGCTTAGCTATCCATCACGTTGACCTTGATATTTGTCATCGGCTAAAACCTCAGTTGGCAGCCAATGAATGTAAAAGAGTGGTAAATCAACATCTAATTGATAGGAAGCTGTCCAGCAAGATTGTTTCTGCTATCAACGTTGAGGCGGTGGAAACTCGTGAATCTTTTGAACAGAAGATGGTGACAGGCAGTGCGCCAGTGCTTACATCTAGCCTTATTTATGAGGGTGGGAATGTGAGCGTCTATGCGCGAGCACATATGGATAGGCCTAAAAATGAATCGACTAGTTTGTTTGTTAAGGATCTTGATGTGGCATCAGAACTTAGACTACCTACTATATTTGGCTTGGATGAATTTCACGAGCCATTTTCTATAGGGCGAGGAATTGCTAGCGGCGACTTCAATAATGATGGTTGGCCTGACCTTGTGTTTGCAAGTAAAAACGGCCCTATTTTATACAAAAATATTGGTGGAAGATTTGCTAGGCAAGCAATTGATCTATCATTACTTCCAGCTTTGAACTCGTTTGTGGTTTCACTTGTTGATATAGATAATGATGGTTGGCTAGATATTTTTGTCTCTGCTTATAATAATAAGAATTATTTTATAATTAATGATAAACAGGGGTTTCGTTTGCCAGTAGTTGAGACCTTGGAGGCCACTGGCAATATTTTAACTATGGCTGCCGGATTTGCCGATATAGATAATGATGGAGATCTAGATGGTGTACTTGGGAATTGGTCGTATGGATCAGAAGGTAAGTCTACAGTACGCTCTCAGAACTTTGTATTGTTAAACGATGAAGAGGGTGTTCGCCATTTGGATATAAGTGAAGTTAAAGGGGAAACTTTATCAATATTATTGTCTGATATAAATGGTGATTTACTTGTCGATGCAGTGGTCGGTAATGACTTTAATGTGCCTGACCAGCTTTATTCTAGCGACGGCAAAAGCCTAGTACCAAAGCATGGTAGGCCTAGAGTTTTTCCGGCATCACCTCTAAATACGATGAGTATTGATTCTGCTGATTTCAATAATGATCTCCAGTTAGATATATTTAGCGTTGATATGTCGTTTGGTGAAAGTTATGAGAAAGACTATTGTGGACTAATTGCTGATGTTGAGATAAAGAATAATTGCCTAATGGTACTGAAGGGTCGTGAAAAGATCGAACGACGTGATACGGATTGGTGTACCTTCCTAAGTGGAGATGACAAGAATACTTGTTTGCGTTCTATCTTCAGGGATGTGGCCATAGATACTCGAAATATTGCATTATGTGAACGATTGCCTAGGGAAGGGGAGGCGACGGACTATACGTACTGTCTTAATATGACTCAGAAAGAAGAGGTAAGTGGAGTATTTGATGTTGACCATCACATAACCCAAGTTCAACGGAATGTTCTATTGCTTGGCGACTCTGGTAAGTTTAACGACTTAAGCGACGTTATGGGTGTTTCAGAGAGCTATTGGAGTTGGAATGCCAAAGCCGCAGATTTGGACAATGATGGTTGGCAAGATATTTATGTTGCGAATGGCATACCACATACACAAGGAAGCCAGGAAATACATTCGAATATTTTTTTCCATAATGTGAATGGCGAATATTTTAAACAATCACAGGAGGGTTTCGGGCTTGAGGATTACTTGAATACTCCAAGTTATGTATACATAGATTATGACTTGGATGGTGATCTAGATATTATCGCAACAGCGGTAGTTGGGCCTGTCCGAGTATACGAAAATAGAGAATTTAAGAATCATTCTATCAATATCGAGCTGAATGATTCTGTAGGTAATGTATTCGGAATTGGTAGTAAGGTCATTATTGAGTTTAAAGATGGGTCCAAGCAGCTTAGGGAGCTGAAGGCAAGCGGCGGTTTTTTGTCTCATGACGCACCTGTTCTTCACTTTGGTCTTAATCAGAAAGAAGAGATAAGCTCACTTCAGATCATATGGTCTACTGGTGAAACGAGTGTGATTCCTCAGAATATTGCTGGGGATCATTACTATCGAATCGTTAGAAAAAAATAGGAGTCATTGGGTGTAAGCTAGTTCAGGCTTATTGGCTAGAGCTAAGCGGTTACTTGACCCCCACCCCCATTTCCATTTGCATCCCCAGTCAAGACGCCCATTCCCCTTACCTTTAGGATGGGTTGTTCTAGGCAGTGTGGCGTTGACTATACTGTGGTATCTCTTCAATTCCGTAGGGGGGTGTTGCATGGGGTTTGGTCAAAATACAACGGCATTGGCGCTGGTGGAGGTGTTGTTCCCCCAGGGTGGGCGTTTGGATAAGCCTGATGCTGCTGTGGTTGCCGGCCAAGTGGAACATTATTTTGATTCCATTCCAGGTTTGTCTATTGGTCTTCAGGCCCTGCTAACCCTACTGAATACCCGCTTCTTACTATCATATGGCAAACCCTTTGCTCGTGGCTCATTGGCTCAACGTGAAGCGTTCTTAGCAAAACACGTCGATAGCAAAATCAGTGGTAACTTAATTCGTCTGTTATCTACCCCATTTCGCGCTGCATACCTGCTGGATGAGCAAAACCTCAAACGCGTGGGTTCCCATAATGGCCTTAAGGTGCCTGCCGAAGTGGAGCGAGAGCGCTGGCAGAATCAGGTGTCCACGGTGAATGATCTTGAGCTCAGCCAAACCTTTGATGCGGACGTAGTGGTTATTGGTACGGGTGCAGGTGGTGGGGCGGCAGCTTATGAGCTGGCCAGTCGAGGTCTGGCGGTGGTGATTTTGGAAGAGGGTGAATACCATGGTCGAAAAGATTTTACCGGTAAGTTAACGGAGTTAGTACCCAAGCTATACCGTGGTTGGGGCGGTACGGTGACCCTGGGTAATACCGTGATACCGGTACCCGTGGGGCGTAGTGTGGGTGGTACCACCACGATTAACTCCGGCACCTGTATGCGCACCCCCAATGCGGTATTGAAGGGCTGGACGAAGGAAGGTTTACGCAGTTTTACCCCGCAAGTAATGGCGCCGTATTTTGATTCGGTGGAAACTATGATTAACGTCGAGCGCGCGGAGATCAAGTTTGTGGGTGAGATTGCGGAGGTGGTCAAACAAGGGGCTGAGGCGGTGGGTTTTACCCAATCTCACGGATTAATGCGTAATGCGAAGGGTTGTGATGGTCAAGGATTATGTCAGTTTGGTTGTCCCACCGATGCCAAGCAATCCACCAATGTGTCCTATATTCCTCGTGCGTTGGAAGCCGGTGCATTTCTGTTTACTGGCATGAAAGCCGATCAATTTATTTATTCTGATAATAGAGACAGCATTCGAGGTTTACATGCTCGTGGGGTCGGGTCTGATGGTGTGACTCGCCATCTAACAATAAATGCCGATACCGTGATTGTGGCGGCGGGTACCTTTTTTACCCCGCAGCTACTGGTAAGTAATGGTATCAAAAATCGTTGGTTGGGGCGTAATTTATCGATCCACCCAGCGGGTGCAGTATTGGGGCATTACCCCCAACGCAATTTTAAGAATACGGCGACTATTCCCCAGGGTTATGGCGTCGCGGATTGGGCGGATCAAGGCATTATGTTTGAAGGTGGTACACCACCGTTTGTGGCCCACGGCTTGATGTCACCTTATACCGGTAATGCGTTTGTGGAGTTTACTGAAAACTATCAACAGACCGCGTATTTTGGATTTATGATCAAAGACACATCAAGGGGACGGGTGCGAAAAGGCGTGCATCCAGATATTCCTTTTTTGACCTATTCTATGAATCGTTCGGATTTCAAACTTTTTAAGAAAGCCGCTTATCAATTGGCGTTGATGCATCTAGAGGCGGGCGCAGACAAGGTGACGTTAGGCAGCTTGTCGGGGCTGCCCTCAGTGGCGACTCGTGAGGAGTTGGATAAGGTGTTTGCAGGTAAATTAACCCCCCGTGATTTTGCGATGACGGCGTACCACCCATTGGGTACGGCACGTATTGCGAAAGACAAAAAGCATGGGGTGTGTGATGAGAATCATCAGGTATTTGGTGTAGAAGGTTTATATGTGATGGATGGTAGTTCAGTACCCAGCTCGTTAGGGGCGAATCCACAAGTCACTATTATGGCAATGGCGACAAAAGCAGCACGTCGTATTGCCGATCAGAAAATATCCTATGTGTGAGGGAATTATGACGAGTAGCATTACGTTAAACGAGACCATGAGTGGTTGGATTCAGAATAATAAGGACGGTAAGTCTGAGCCTTTTTCATTTACCATCACGGTGTTTTTTGCCAATCGATTAAATCCATTGGCGCCGCAGCCGTTTAAAGGCAAGGTGCGTTTTGACGAACGGGATTATGAAACCTTAGTGGAAGGTGAATTAACCCTCAAGCCTACTGGGCCTCGTTATGATATGGACTTTAGCCACCCAGATTTAGGGTTGGTACGCGTGGCAGGGGAGAAAACTTATTCGTTAGCCAATTTACCCGGTAGCTTGGTGACCTGCCCGTTAACGGTATACCAATGTGGCGCGGTGGTGGGTGATGCGGAAGTGGCTTATCGTGATTCGATGCTTGAATTTCCGTTTAAGGCGTTAGGATTTACCACACAAACGGCAGCGTTTTTGCCCTATCAGACTTGCTAGCAGGGGTTTCGATTATGGGAGCAACACTTAACGTTGATCATGATATTCACGCGTCACAACGCCAAACGCTTAACCGCGTTCGATATGTTGAGGGTACGGGTAAGGGGCATTACGAGAGCTATTTTCTGCGGGCGAATCACCCCACCAAACCCTTGGCTTTTTGGTTCCGTTATACCATCTTCTCTCCCAAAGCGGGCAGTGTGGGCAACGGCGATGAACCCCTAGGTGAGCTGTGGGCTATGGTGTTTGATAAGGAGAAAAATCAGATTACGGCGGCAAAAGAGGAGTTATCGATTAATCAGTGTTCTTTCTCTTCAAGTGGATTGGATGTCTCTATTGCCGATATTGGTTTGTTAAGACCGGGTGTTGCTCAGGGCCGAGCCAGCAGTGGGGGCAATACCATTTCTTGGGATCTGGTGTATGGTGGCGGGCAGCAGCCGTTAAAACTATTGCCAGACAACATGTACGATGGCGCCTTTCCCAAAGCGAAAGCACTCGTCGCTAACCCGATGGTGTCTTTTACCGGCACGATTGCGGTAAATGATGAGGTGTTAACCGTTGATCGTTGGGTCGGCTCAGAAAATCATAATTGGGGCAGTCAACATACGGATCGTTATGCCTGGGGGCAGGTGGCAGGGTTTGATAATGACCCAGATGCGTTCCTCGAATTGGGTACTGCAAAGGTAAAAGTGGGGCCTCTTCATACGCCATGGATTACCACTCTGGTGATGCGCTATGACGATAGAGAGATCGCGATTAACGGTATCTTGCAGGCACTCAAAGCCAAGGCCAGTTATCGTTACTTTCATTGGGAGTTTGAGACGCGGACGAACAATGTACGGGTGAAGGGGCAAATCTATGGGCCAAAAGAAAACTTCGTCGGGCTGAACTATTATAATCCGCCGGGGGATTCGAACACCTGCTTAAACAGCAAGATTGCCAGCTGCCGGCTGATTGTGCAGGAAGTCGGTAAGCCAGAGCGGGTATTTGAGACTCAGCATAGAGCAGCGTTTGAGATCCTAACTGGGGATAAAAACCACGGTATACGGGTTGTTGCGTAATCAGCAGTAATCTGAGTAAGTAGACTACAGATCGAGACGAAAGCGCTCTGCAGTCTACTAAGGTGCTGTATTGAACGTACAGTATTGAGTGCTATTTGGTGAGTGTTTCTACGCCATTTTCAGTCGCAAGCAACAGCACGTCGGCACCACGACGGGCAAATAACCCGTTGGTGACAACACCCGTAATATTGTTAATAGCAGCTTCAAGCGCAATCGGTTCGGCTATCTGCATATTGTGGATATCGAGAATAATATTGCCGTTATCAGTCACAAAGCCTTCACGATAGACGGGGTCGCCGCCTAATTTGACTAGCTCTCTGGCTACAAAGCTGCGAGCCATGGGAACGACTTCAATGGGTAACGGGAAAGCGCCTAATACGTCGACTTTCTTTGAACCATCAGCGATACAGATAAACTTGCCAGATACAGCCGCAACGATCTTTTCTCGGGTTAGTGCACCACCGCCACCTTTAACCAAACACAGATTACGATCCGCTTCGTCTGCGCCATCAACATAGACAGGAATATCGTCAACGGCATTCAGGTCATATACCGGAATGCCATGGGATTCCAGACGTTCTTTGCTGGCTTCAGAGCTTGCCACAGCCCCTTCTATTTTACCCTTGATCTCGGCGAGGTAATCAATGAAGTAGTTGGCGGTAGATCCGGTGCCGACGCCCACAATGGCATCTTCAACAACATATTCAATGGCGGCTTTGGCTACTGCTTTCTTTAGCTCGTCTTGGGTCATGTCACTCTCAATGGCTGAAATAGTTCATAGGTAGGTGAAGTCGCCTATTATAGAGGTTACAGGTAACGGGTAAACCATTACCAACGGGTTAAAAATCCGAAATTAGGAAGAAGCACGGAAATTGTTCTGCTACTATCGAGCTAATAGACTAAGGATGTTCCATGCCCTCCAATATAATCAAGAAGATACTCCAGGCCCGGGTGTACGATGTGGCCAACGAAACCCCTATCGAAGCGGCGCGCTTCTTGACGAAACGCCTGAATAACCATGTGTTGCTCAAGCGAGAAGACCTACAGCCGGTATTCTCCTTTAAGGTCAGGGGAGCCTATAACAAAATCATCAACCTGACCGATGAAGAGAAGGCAAGCGGTGTCATTGCAGCGTCTGCGGGTAATCACGCGCAGGGAGTCGCCTTGGCGGCGGCTCAGCTGGGTATTGAAGCAACAATTGTCATGCCTACGACAACACCCAATATCAAAGTGTCCTCGGTCGCCGCGTTAGGTGGCAAGGTGGTGTTACATGGTGATAGTTTTGACGACGCTTATGAATATGCGCAAGGGTTAATGGATGAGCATGGTTATTGCTTTGTGCACCCCTATGATGACCCTGATGTTATCGCCGGTCAGGGCACTGTCGGTATGGAGATCCTACGTCAAATCAGTGGTCCGTTAGATGCTATTTTTATTCCCGTCGGTGGGGGTGGTTTGGTGGCGGGGGTCTCCTGTTATATCAAATACTTACGTCCTGATATCAAGATTATTGCGGTGGAATCTGAAGACTCCGCATGTCTGAAAGCCGCAATGGAAGCCGGAAAGCGGGTGATCCTGCCTGAAGTGGGCCTGTTTGCCGATGGCGTGGCGGTAAAACAAATCGGTAAAGAGAACTTCCGTTTGGCGAAGCAGTGTGTGGATGAGGTGATTACCGTTAGCACCGACGAAATCTGCGCCGCGATCAAAGATGTGTTTGACGATGCGCGATGTATTACGGAACCGGCGGGTGCCTTATCGGTAGCCGGGTTAAAAAAGTATGTGCAGACGCATAAGGTGATGGATCAAACATTGCTGGCAATCACTAGCGGTGCAAATGTGAATTTTGATCGTTTACGTCATATTGCTGAACGTAGTGAGCTAGGAGAAAAACGAGAAGCGATTTTTGCCGTTACTATCCCAGAGAAAACCGGCAGCTTCAAAACGTTCTGCAAAACCCTCGGTAAGCGCAGTATTACCGAGTTTAATTACCGCTACGCAGGTCGGGATAAAGCACAAGTGTTTGTGGGAGTGCAAACAGCGTCTTTTTCTGAAGTGGGTTTGCTAGAGGCTGAGTTAGGTGGTCAGGGTTATTCGGTGGTGAATTTATCGGATAATGAAATGGCCAAATTACATATTCGGCATTTAGTCGGAGGGCATGTACCGACTGATGATGTCGATATGAATCACGAGAGAGTGTTTAGGTTTGAGTTTCCTGAGCGTCCAGGAGCGTTATTGGCATTTTTACAAACCTTGGGTTCACGCTGGAATATTAGCTTATTTCATTACCGTAATCATGGTGCCGCGTTTGGGCGTGTGCTCGTGGGTATGCAAATACCTGATCAAGAACGAGAAATAGTGGATGAGTATTTTGCGGACCTTGGTTATCGCTACTGGGATGAAAGCGATAACCCCGCGTATCAACTATTTCTGCAATAACTAAGATTGAGTGATCGTTATTCATGCGTTGGATATGCCGCATAATAATGTTCACTTGGTTTACAAAGTGCCACTATTACCATTTTATTTACTAGAATGTTTTCCGCTCTGTACCCTACTATAAGAACAGTTCTTTCATACTTCATCGAGTGTTAATCAACCACACCTAATAAAGAGGAATGAGAAATGCCTAACTTTGATGAGAAAGCGAGCAACCTTGGTTCGGGTCATATGTTGTACGATCAAGCGGATAGCCTATCGGGTAATAGCTACAGCAATGTGTATCTTAGAATGAATCTCAGCAATAGAAGCGGCATTTGCCTCGGGTTATCGATGGGTTTTTTATTGTATTCACGCAAATATAAAGACACTCAACCGATGGTATGGATCGATCGGTTCTTAACGGACTCTCGATCAGCATGGCTCTCTGAAGGAAACTTTGTCGGTGTTTCCGACCTAGAGACCTTTGTTGGGTCGGTAATGGAGCAGCAGCGAGGAGCCGCGAATCAATTTCAAACCTGCACCTCAATTCTTGAAGACGGGATGTTTGGCGTGAGTTTGAAATATATTCAGAATCGATATATTTCATCTGGAGATACGGATATTGCTGCGATGGTATTTCCTAAGATAGAAGGCTTTTGGATTATCGGTGTGCATACGCCTACAGGCGGTCATGCGATGGCGGTACGTAGTATGATCCATCCTAAAACAGGATCACGTTTAATCATATTTTTTGAACCGAATTATGGTGTCGTACAATTTCAGGGCGTTGATTCTGGCGCAAAATTTAAAGAATTCTTATATGCATATTTTACCGATGAAGGTTTTACGTATACATCAAGAACTTCTGAAATTTATGAATTTTCTTAATTGTACCTATGATTAACCGCCGTTGCAGTTTTGGTATTGCTCGGCGGTAGTTATCATTGCCTTAGAATAATTGACAGTATTCGCTTTGAACATAATACTCTATGGGTACGGAGTGTTCAGATTTGCTTGCTTATGGGTGATCTCATATTCCATACACTGCTTAACTAATACGAAATAGCAATAACGATATACGTTTGTTGTTAGTCCGTTCCTATTCTTACCAAACAATATAATCAATGCGGGTGTTGTCTCATGCGTATTAGTGTCTATTGTTTTCTGTTTTTGTTACTGAGCTCCTTTTGTCTTATTTTGCACGCAGCGCCGAGCGAAGGCTTTTCTAATTTAAGTCTTGAGCAGCTGTTGAAAATCGACGTCAGTGTGGCGTCTGTGTATGAAGAGACCATTCCCGAAACCCCCGCCATTGTCAGTCGGTACAGCCTTGATGACGTGAAGCATATGGGGATCAGCCGCTTAGAAGATTTGCTTACACTGATCCCTGGAGTCATCGTAAAACAAGGTGTTAATGCTTATCCCGTGGTGATTATTCGAGGCATCACGCAATATACTAACCAAAAAGTGCTGTTCTTATTAGACGATGTACCCTATTGGGATTCTGAGAACGGCAATTTTCCTATTCGTGGTATACCCATTGAGGCGATCGATCATGTGGAGGTGATTCGAGGTCCGGGGGCGATTTATTATGGCACCAACGCGATGACCGGTGTGATAAAGGTGACAACTAAAAAGGACAGTAGCCATATCGTCACCGCGTCTGCAGGAGAGAATAACTTACGCAATACCAGTGCCTATTTATCCCATGGCTTTAGTGACGATATTCGGTTGCACTTTGCCTATGAAGTTCGACGGGAAGATGGGTATCGTGGTGAGCTAAATAACACCCTTATTTTTGATCAATTTCGATTTGTGGCGGAAGATCTGCTGGGTGAAAGTCCCGCTATTCCCATTTCAGGTACGATTCCTGTGGTTGATGAAAGCGATAGTTATTGGTTAAAACTGAAGGTTCATGATTTGACGGTGGTAGGACATTATTTTGAGAACAATTATCAACAGATTAGTGGAATCCTTGCCCCTTTTACCCAGTCGGAGGCGGAATATAAAGGTAAATTACTGCACCTCGATTATGAATGGCAAGGTGATGAAATATCCACTCGAATATTTAGTGACTACAGTCAATTCGAAAATACAGAGCGTGTTGCACATGCGTTTGGTCAAAATATTACTTTCTTTGGTGGTGGCTCTAGCGGTACCACTATTTTTGAATCAGGCGATATAGAGGATGCGTATCGATGGCGTAGTGGAGGCACACTTAATATTCATATTAACGAGATGCTCAGTGTTTTTGCCGGGGCGGAATATGAACGTCGTTCTGCCGCCGACAGTCTGATCTTGGTACAAGGCATGCCAACGGCTGCGTCGGATTTCTTAGCATCACTGGGTTTTCCTGATTTAGCAACAGAGCCTTTTTCTGTTGAAGAACATGGCAAGCTGCAGGAGCGATCGCTGTACGCACAATTGGATTGGAAATTTGAATCTTGGCGTTGGTTGCTGGGCGCTCGTCATACAGACAATAGCCGTTGGGGTAAAACAACGACACCACGGTTGTCGACGGTCTATTCGATAGACGGTCAACAATCACTAAAATTACTCTATTCTGTCGGCTTTAATACACCCAGTCTCAATGCGAGTGAAGTTTCCGAGATAGGTGCTGTTGTTGCTAATCCAGACCTGGAATCTGAAGAAATTCGGACAACAGATCTTGCGTATACCTTTAGCGATAACAATACGTTATTTGTGGCTAACCTGTATTATTTTGAAACCGATGGCCTTGTTCAAAACGTATTTGCATCATCAGAACCTGCTGACATTGATATTAATCTCAACTTGGATGTGACGCGTTGGGGAATAGAGTTGGATTATCAATTCGCTGAAATAAATTGGAAATTTTTTAGCAATATTTCGTACCATCATCAAGGTAACAGAAGTGATCATAGTGAGGATATTATCTATAGCTCTATCGCCGATTTTACCGATCAAATTGGTGATTTTACCGCTGCGGTGATACCTCGTTATACCGGTGTGTTAGGAGGAATCTATAATCCTACGAGTAATAGCACTCTTGGCTCATCGTTGCGCTATATTGGTGAAATGAAAGGCGCTGCGGCGGTACGCTTGCTTAACGTTAACTACGGTATTGATGTTTATAGTGATGATAATGGAACACTGGAGTTTTACTTGCAGTTAACCAATGTATTGGATGAGGATATCGTTCACCCTGATGACAGCATTCCACCGATCGAATTGCCAGGAGGGGATGGGCGAGGGTGGGTGTCGGGGATTCAGTGGCACTTGTAGTTATCAGGGAGGGTGGTTTTTGATAGTGGCGCCTGGTTCAATATTCGTCAAATCAAATTAGGTTGAAAAATGGCTCAGTAGCGATGGTATTTATACTCTTGTCAGAGACTTATTATGATGCTTGAGAGTATTTTCGTTTTGCTTTCTTTTTGTTACTTGCCGTGCTAATTTGCCAACACACCTGAAAAAGGTGGTGCATTTCATTGTTTTCAAAAATAAAAATGATATTAGTCTATTTAATGTACAAAATGTGAGCTACCACTCACATACCGGCTAGCTAAGGTAGAATCTTACGCTACACTATTTGTAATTGAGTGACTAAATGCGAATGCCTATTGGTAATTGCTGAAAAAGACAAAAGCTTGTCGTTTATTTGCCGAAATTGGTCAATAGATGATCGCATGATCCAGTTCTCAGAAACTAACCGAATGTTTCGTTACACTGGCTCTACAAATAATAAGACACGTAAAGGGAACTGATTGATACGTGCGTATAGTTACTTCGTTGCTAGGATGGCCGCTACTGGATTATTTGCTGAAATAATCAGCTCGTTGAGCAAGTGGATGGGTAACGCAACTATGAGATGTTACGATGAAAAAGAAACCTGATGTATTAGTAGTGTTGATGTTTGTACTTGGTATGGGTGTTGTCGTGAGCGGTTATACGCTGGATGAGCCCGACCCTGAAATGGTTGCGAGTCAATTTACTATTCGCTAGACCTTTCGGTACGGTATGTTCATTGCGATTGAAGCAACCCCGTCGAACCTAGTCGTATCGTCGACTGTCCGTTATTATCCCGTTCATTGGGATGTCCCAAGATTCCGTGATTAACCCCTCTGTTTTTTGACACTCATGCGCTATTCCCAGCATGTACGGTGATCGTGGTCGAGTATTGTGCTGGATAAATTCAAACGTTCGGTCGTAGAACCCGCCCCCCATGCCTATTCGATTTCCTGAGGCATCAAATCCCACCAATGGTGTTAATACCAAGTCCAGTGTCCATGCTGGTATGCGGGTGTCGTAAGCGGATACAGGCTCTGGAATGCCGAATCGATTATTGGCTAGCGGCTGGCCCTTCTCGTATCGCATAAAAACCAATTCACCCTGGCGAAAGGGGTGTAGTACGGGCAAATAGACGCCTTTGTTGAGCGACCAAGCCAAGTGAATAAGCGGTTGTAGATTAATTTCGCCATCGTTGGCGATATAGACTGCTAGACGTTGGCTATTGATAAAGTGGGGGTGGAGTAGAAGCTGGCGGCATAAACCAACCGATGCGGCTAGTTGTTGTTGTTCAGAAAGGGTATTGCGAGCCTGGCGTAAAGACGTACGCAAGGTGTGTTTGTCGGTCAAAAAAGAGCTCCCCAAGTAGTCGCTATCGGCGTGGTCCTTGAACCCAAAAGTTCAAGGTGGTGGCATCTGTAGAGCGTCGGGCTTTCCGTCAAGCGGATATGCACGCCAGCAACACGAGTTGCCTCCGAGGGAAAAACATCGGCTCAGGGACGTGGCAGAATCACGATCTCCCCAGGGAGCTGTTACAGTATACCTAATTCGTGGCTGATTGCTCTATTGACGTCTGTGAAAAATTACTTTTTATCTATAAACTATATTTATGTCAATAAAATCAACGACTTATAAGTCCATTTGGCGAGCTTCAGCGAGTGCGAGCTCGATCTTTTCGTGAATCCTGGCCAGTTGTTTTTCGGCACCATCACCGTGTTTTGATAGCTCGTTTTGCGCTTTGATCAGCTCATGCGCTATGTTTAGCGCAGCCATGACGGCAATACGGTCCATGCCGACAATTTTTCCAGATTGGCGAATTTCGCGCATTTTGGTATCGACGAGGCGGGCAGAGTTCAATAGCTCTTGTTCTTCTTCCGGAGGGCAAGAAACGCCAAACTCCTTATCAAGAATTTTTATGTTGACTGCTTTTTGGTCCTTGGTCATGAATCTTGCTCCAAGGATTTGAGACGTGAGATCATCGCTTCCACTTTATTACGTGCCATATCGTTCTTCCTTAACAAATTGGATCGCTCTTCATTGAGCTGGCTTTCTCGGGTTCGAAGGCTGTTGTTGTGGCGTTTGTATTCCTGACACAAGGCAACAAGTTCATCCACTCGGGACTCTATGGCGTTCAATTGTTTTTGTAGACTCATAATCCCACTTTACCACTGGTGTATTGGCTTTCTCAGTGTGGGCCCCATGGTAACCCACAGGTCTGACACTGAGAAGTGATTGATTACACTAAGAGTAGCAAATCGTGAGGTAGTTTATACATTCTTGTCACCTAACCTCATGATACAATGCCGGCATATACGGTAGATATGAGAGTTGAGGTTTTAGGTGAGCGACGAATTGGTAAAAGAACAGGTACTTGATTATTACGAACTGGAAGCGGAACTTAAGAAAATGGAAGCGGCTTCCACGGCGCCAGAAGCTCATGGCATCTTGGTGGGGCAGCTCTGTGGTGGTAATAAGCTTGAGGGTCTGAGTTGGTTAAAGCAGTATCTACCGGATGTTGGCGTTAAACGGGACCCTTGGGATGATACTCGAGAATGGTTCTATGCATTGCGTCAGTTCACGCTTGATGACTTGAAAGATGCTGAGTTGATATTTGAAATGCTGCTACTGGACGATGATGAACCGTTGGCCGATCGACTCGACGGCATTGGTGACTGGTGTGCAGGGTTCTTGGCGGGATTTGGTAGTACAGGCGAGCGGGACGAAAAACAGTTCTCAGAGGATATTCGCACGACATTTCGTGATCTAGTGTCCATCAGCCAAGTCGAGTCTGAAGTGGATGGTGAGATAAGCGAAGAACAAGAGCGGGACTATTTTGAAGTGGTTGAGTATATTCGTATGGCGACTATTCTCATTTTTAATGAATTCGTCGGCCAATACTTGGTTGAACAGGTTAGCGGCACGGATTCTAATGGTGGACATACGCTGCACTAAGATTGACCGCAGGATCAACCGCGAAAAAAACAGGCTGCTTATTTGTGACTAAATCATCTGTATCTATTGCTAAGAAAGAATTTGCTGAACGTCGTCAAGAATTGATGGCCATGATGGAGCCCAATAGTATTGCTATTGTGCCGGCTGCTCAGGTCAAAGTGCGTAATCGGGATTGTGATCATGCTTATCGCCAGGATTCTGATTTTATCTATTTGTCAGGCTTTGAGGAGCCAGAAGCAGTACTGGTATTAGCACCGGGCCGCGAGCATGGCGAATACGTATTATTTTGCCGTGAGCGTGATCGTACTATGGAAATCTGGAATGGTTATCGTGCTGGCCCAGAAGGTGCGGTAAAAGATTTTGGTGCGAATGATGCGTTTCCTATTGGCGACCTGGATGATATTTTGCCTGGCCTTATTGAAGGCAGAGAGCGCGTGTATTACGCGATGGGTAATCTGCCTGAGTTTGATCGCCAAGTGATGAACTGGGTGAACACCATACGTTCTAAAGCAAGAACCGGTGCGAACCCGCCGGGTGAATTTATCGATCTCCATCATTTGTTACATGATATGCGGTTGTACAAGAGCAAGCGCGAAATCAAAGTCATGCAAGCGGCGGCAGATATGTCAGTAGCGGCCCATATCCGTGCGATGGAAGTATGTGAACCAGGCATGATGGAGTACGAGCTAGAGGCTGAGTTCCTGCATGAGTTTACTCGCTGTGGTAGCCGTGCGCCTGCCTATACCAGTATTGTCGGTGGTGGCGCTAACGGTTGTATTTTGCATTACATTGAAAATAATGCGGAATTAAAAGACGGGGACTTGGTACTGATTGACGCCGGAGCAGAGTACCAATATTACGCGGCCGACATTACCCGTACCTTCCCGATTAACGGCACCTTTAGTGAACCCCAAAAAGCGCTTTATGAACTGGTCCTAAAATCCCAGCTGGCTGCGATACGAGTAGCCAAACCTGGCAATCCTTGGAATGCACCGCATGATGCTACGGTGAAGGTGATTACTCAGGGGTTAGTAAAACTTGGATTATTAACCGGCAAGGTTGATGAGCTTATTGAAGCTGAAGCTTATCGCCAATTTTATATGCATCGTGCTGGCCATTGGTTAGGTATGGATGTGCATGATGTAGGTGATTATAAGGTCGGTGGTGAATGGCGAGTGCTGGAAGAGGGCATGGTGTTAACCATTGAACCCGGCATTTATGTGTCGCCAGATGATTTGGACGTGGATGAGAAATGGCGTGGCATTGGTATTCGTATTGAAGATGATGTGGTTATCACTGCCAAAGGCAACAAAGTGCTTACTGCCAAAGTCCCGAAAAAGGTCGATGAGATTGAAGCGCTAATGGCAGCAGCCCAAAAGCAGCGCAATAAAAAACGTAAATAGGATACATGATGACTCAGGTCGATGTGGTTATCGTTGGGGGAGGTATGGCGGGGCTGGCATTAGCCAGTGCGTTGGCCGGTAGTGGATTGCGTATTGAGGTACTGGAGAAGCAACTGCCGTTGGGTCCTGAAACCTGGAGTGATGGTTTTGATCCAAGGGTAAGTGCGATTACCCGAGCATCAGAAAACATACTTCGCTTTTGTGGTGCCTGGGATTTTATTGAATCCCAACGGATAGCCCCCTATGCAGATATGGATGTGTGGGACGGTGAAGGCACCGGCAATATTCAATTTCATGCAAGCGAAGCCTCTGTTGAGTATCTGGGTCATATTATTGAAAATAGAGTGATTCAATACGGCTTGTACCTCGCTTGTCAAGCACACGAAAATATTACGATTAACGCCCAAGGTATGGATCAACTTAGCCGTGAGAATGGTACCTGGTTGGTTACCCTAGAAGATAAGACGCAATTACTACCGACCTTGTTGGTAGGTGCCGATGGTGGTCATTCCACTATTCGTGAAAGAACGGGGTTTTCGGTGCGCGAATGGGATTATGGGCACAATGGCGTGGTGACCACCGTTGAGACAGAAAAGCCCCATGGTAATGTTGCACGACAGCCATTCTTGGCTACTGGGCCGTTAGGGGTATTACCGTTACGGCAAAAGCTAAGCAATGAGGAGTCCCATTTATCATCCATCGTGTGGTCTGCAGATACCAAAACGGCGGCTGAGCTTATGGCCATGGATGAGGCTACCTTTAATCATGCATTAACTGTGGCTTTGGAAGGGCGTTTAGGCAAGGTGGTTCGTAGTGAGAGACGATTTAGCTTTCCACTGCAGCAACGTCATGCGACGGATTATATTTCAGATAATGTAGCGTTGGTTGCCGATGCGGCGCATACGTTACATCCATTAGCGGGACAAGGCATTAATATGGGCTTCTTGGATGCTGCGGTATTAGCAGAAGAGGTCAGCAACAGCGTACGACGTGGGTTGTCACCGATTGAGCCGATGGGCCTAAAACGGTATCAGCGTCGCCGTAAAGGCCACAATTTGATGATGATGAGTACAATGGAAGGCTTTAAGCGGTTGTTTGATGTGGTCCCCATGCCATTGCGATTGTTGAGGAATCAAGGCATGAGTTTGTTGAATGAGCACCCCATTGCCAAGGGACACATTCTTAAGCATGCCATGGGTTTTGCGGGGGATTTGCCGGAAGCGGCTCAATCGGCTTAGCTTAGTATTTGATAAATAAACTAATTTGCTCAGTGACTGCAGACGCTATATGGCGATAAGTGGGTACTTAACAACAGAGATGGATAAGGAGAATAGCCGTGGCAACTACCTTTGTGATTCGTAATCAAGAAGGCCAATATCATACAAAGAAAGGTGAATGGGTGTCTGGCAAAGAGTCTGCAGGGCTTTATCACAAACCTCATCATGATGAGGCACTTAATCAACTGATTGAACTCAACGCCAAGGATATTTATTTACGGGGTACTGTGGCGGAGTTAGAAGTATGTGAAAAGCGTCGACCCGTGGTGGTTGAGTATGGTCCTGACCCTGAGCAGCCAGAATTGCTGGTCGAAGGCGATGTTGATGAATCCTCTTCTGATGTGAATAAAGAAGAAAAAGAGGAATTTACGGGATTTATTCGGCCGCTAAATGTTGAGCCTAGAATGCCGAAAAAGGCCGCACTAGAGCCATCTTCGGTGGCTGACAACGCGGAATAACAAGCGTTGTATTGATCGTAACAGTATCGCATTACCCTCGGTTGTATATAACGGAATACCATAAGTGCGCCAGCGTACTTATGGGTATATTTACTACACTGAAAGGATACTGTGGCAACTGTATCCTACTATTCATGACTATACTCGTTCGTGCCCTACAGGTCTGCTGTTTGATGGGGTTCGCGCTGACGGCTTTGGCGTCTCCCTACTCATCAGACACGATTCGGCTATCTGATCTAGCCGGTGGCGCTGTGCAACCCCATGTTCAGATCTTGGAAGACGATACTCGCTCACTAGACCTTGATGATGCGTTGAAGCAATTTCAGCTAGGTCTGTTCAAGAAAGAGGACGCGGGTTTTAATTTGGGATATTCGCGTTCTCGGTATTGGGTCTATTTTGGATTTTCGGTGCCAGATATTTCTCCAGAACAGAGACAGAAAGAACTGTTCTTACAATTCGGCTACCCCCATCTCGATCAGTTTAGTGTATTTCGGGGAGTTAATGACGAAGCCCCAACGCATTGGGTGACGCTGGGAGACAACCTGCCGTTTAATGCCCGGTTGGTGAAGAATAGTCGCTTTCTTGTGCCAGAAGTTGTTGAACGTGGCAATATTTATCACTATTGGGTGTTGCTTGAAACCACAAGTTCGGTGCAACTACACCCGGCGGTTTGGGACAAGCAACGGTATCTTGAGGAAAGCTATCTCCAAACTGTCGTGTTCGGCATGTTCTATGGAATCTTGTTAGTGATGGCGCTATATAACGCATTCATCGGGTTTTCTATCCATGATAAGGCATATATCTATTACGTCGGGTATATTGTTTCTTTCTTAATGCTGCAGGCGTCCATTGTCGGCCATGGTTTTGAGTTTTTTTGGCCATCAATTCCGTTGCTGAATAATATTGCTATACCGATATTTGTTTTACTTTCAATTGTTTTTTCCGCGAATTTTTCACGTGAGTTCTTACGCTTAGATAAACATTCTCCTAGATTAAATATGGCTCTACAAATGTTGGTTGTTGCGGGCTTGATTTGTGGCGTTATGTTTATTGTGCTGGAATATCAACAGCGGATGTTGCTGGCAATATTGCTATCTTTTGTGAATACGGCGTTGATTCTTATGGCGGGATTTGTCAGTTGGCGAAAGGGGTTTCGATATGCACGATTATTTTTGTTGGCATGGGTGACGCTGTTGGTTGCTGCTGTGGTGGTTAGCCTTACGCCGTTGGGATATTTGCCATCGACTTGGCTGACACGTCATGTTGGGCAGGTTGGGTCTGCAATTGAAGTGGTCTTATTGTCCCTAGCATTAGCCGATAGAATCAATCGCCTAAAAGCCGATGCTAGAGCGCTTGAGTTACGATCTAAACTCGTCCTTAAGAAAACTAATCTTGAGTTGCAACAAGCCCTGAAGCTAATCACCAAAAATAATAATCTTAAAGATGAGTTTTTGGCGACCATTAGTCATGAGCTTCGAACACCAATGAATGGGGTCGAAGGATCGTTGCAAATAATACAGGATGAAATAACCGACAAGAATATAAAGGGGCATGTAGAAGCAGCGACCAATAGCGCCAATCACATGACGCAGTTGGTGGATAGCCTACTGGAGTATTCTGAAATACAGTCAGGTAACTGGAAGTTGCAAGAGCAGCCGTTTTCCATAGATGCAATGCTAAAAAAATTGATATCGGCCATTGGAAACGAATGTGAACGAAAAAGAATCACGTTTGATATTGAAAAAGATTTACAAGTAGGGCATCAGCTTGTGGGGGACAGTTCGAGGATAAATCATATCCTATTTCAATTGTTGGATAACGCCGTCAAATTTACCCATGACGGAAAGGTACGATTAAGCGTGTCTTCTCAGGAGCGAGAGGGATCGTACGAATTACTGTTTGTGGTGAGTGATACGGGCATTGGGATTGGAAAAAAACAACTCAGTGATATTTTTGATGGTTTCAAACAAATGGACGGCTCTTTCTCCCGTCAATACGGGGGGTTAGGCCTTGGTCTGTCACTGTGTAAGGCGATGACTGACAAAATGGGAGGGCAGATTTCGGTACGCTCTCAAGTGGGGGAAGGTACGGATGTCAATGTTGGGATTCGTTTAAGAAAGGGTGACGTTCTCCCTGCATTAAATAAGGCGCCAGCGGCTACAAAACTCACCGGCAGTCCATTGGTACTGATTGTTGAGGATAATCCGGTGAATCAAATGACCCTAAAGGCGATAGTGAAAAAAATTGGTTGTTCTGTGGAAATGGCCAGCAATGGTGAAGAGGCTGTGGTGATGGCGAAAGAGAAAAAATACGACTGTATTTTAATGGACTGTCAGATGCCTATTCTCGATGGGTTTGAAGCGACAAAATTAATTCGATTAGAAGATAATATCAATCACGAAACATCAATTATTGCAGTGACGGCCAATGCCATGAGCGGCGATCGGGATCGCTGCTTGAATGCAGGCATGGATGACTATATTCGAAAACCGGTTAAGAAAGATATTATCTTTGAGCGTTTGAGCTTTTGGTTATCCCATCATGCGGCCTAATGCCTGTTATTGCTGTAGGTCGTCAATGTAATATTGATATAGCGTAGGTTCCATAATGGAATTGACGTTAGTGGCGAGTCGCTCGGTATCTTTGCCAAAGATTCTTGAGGTGTTGAATTGCTGATCCGAAAGGTAGCGAGTGTCGACTTCAATGGGTTGGAATGGTTGGATGTTGCCTTGTTTGCTGGCTAAGTTAAACCCCCATAAGCCAAAGGCAGGAACCGTGGTATGGTAATTGGCGGTTTCGCCAAAGACAAATTCCATGGTTTCTGCAATACACCAATAGGTTTGTCGAGTAAAAAAAGGTGATGAACTTTGTGTCACTATACTTGCCGTCTCTGCCATGCGTTTACGAATCATTGTATAGAATTCACGAGAATACAGTTTGTTGATGGCTTCATTGTGGGGGTCGGGCATGTCAATAATGACTTTGTCATAAAGCATGCCTGGTCTATTAATAAAGGTGAAGGCATCTTGATGGAAGATGGTGAGTTTTTCATGTTCAAGACTGCGCTGGTTTAATATGGCGAGGGTTGGGAATTCTCGGCTTATTGCGGTCATTTCAGGGTCGATATCGACTAAATGAATGGCTTCAACTTCAGGATATTTCAGTATTTCTCGCGCGGCCAAGCCATCGCCACCGCCTAAAATAAGAATGTTCTTCTTCGGGCCTGGCTGGTTCATCACGGGGTGAACCAATGACTCGTGGTAGCGATATTCGTCCTTTGATGAAAACTGAATATGGCCATCAATATACAGTCTATTCTCGCGGTTATTATTGGAGCGGGTAACCACTATGTGTTGATAGGGTGTCTGTTTGCTATAAATAACTTGATCGAAGTATAAATGCTTTTCGGCAAAGCTGGTGAGCCGAGTACCGGTGATGGTGAATGCAATTAGCATTATCAATATAGAGATACTGATAAACGCGAGTCGCTTAGGATGCGGCAAATGATGGCGGAAAAAATAGATATTGACTAATGCCGTCAGAATGTTGATGAGCGCGATGGCGAAGGATGAGCGTATTAGTCCCAGTTGCGGTAGTAACAATAGAGGAAAGGCAACTGAACCGATTAACGCCCCAAGATAATCCAACGACATTACATTGGCGATAGAATCTCGAGTGCTGTTTTTCTTGGATAATATAGTGGTTAGGATAGGGATTTCCATACCAACCAATGCACCGATGATTAGTATAAGGCTATACATAGTGGTGTCGTATAGTGCTCGGACTAATGGGAAAGCCATAAATAAGAGTAAACTACAGACTCCTCCCACCAAAGAAATCGCAATTTCAACCCCAATAAAATTTCGAATATGTTGGTCGTCTAGCAGTTTTGAAAGATAGGATCCCACCCCCATGGAGAACATAAAGAACCCGATGGTAAAGGAGAACTGATAAACACTGTTTCCTAACAAGTAACTGGATATCGTGCCAATGATAAGCTCGTAAGCGATGCCGCATAGAGCCACGATAAGGATGGAGATAAGTAACAATAGTCGTTGTGGCGCACTAATGTTGGCGTATTCCGCGGAGGATTCTTCTACTGGAGTGGTCGTCATAATAAGGAGGTAAATTCGGTAGCTGGGAAGTCTATTGTCAATAGATATATGGATGGAGGTGAGGGTTACCTATGGCAAGTGATGTGTTACTTGCCATAGGTAAATACTGAGAGACTATTTTCCGAAAGAGTGGCTGCCCGATCCTGAGCGAGATTTGGCACTTTGAGACGAGCTCTTAGATGCACTCTTCGCAGCAGCTTTGGGTGTCGATTTTTTATTACTAAAAGCAGATCGACCAATGCCCGCGGAGCGTTGACGGCTCAATAGGCTGCCTAAAAGAAAACCGGTGAGCAATCCTGTACCACTGAAGTGTTGGTCGCGTACATTACCGGAACCGGTGGCGTCGGATGCAATTAAACGACCATTGCTTTCATCGATTTCGACGACAAAAAGATCAGCTTCATCGGCATCTTTTTCAGAGTTGCCATTGGAGTCTTGAAAGCCTTCAAATGATCCATCTTCTTTTAGATTGATGCCAACAGTGCCTGAATGTACCGGAGGATTAGCGGTTAAAAAGTTAAAGCGAAGCTTTTCTTCGAATGCGCTCATGGCGTGTTCATCGCGGGTATTCTCAGCGCCATTTTCAAATTTATAGAGCGTATCGTAGGATACATCGAGTACTCGATCCAAATCTGCTTGCTCAACACTCTTGGAGCAGCCAGCAACGATAAGTAACGCACTCGCTAACGTGGCGGAGGTGATTAATCCTGTTGTTTTCTTCATAATAGATTCCCTATTTATTGTATATGATGAACGAAATGCCATTCATGGATGCCATCTTCGTAATAGTCATTGAGAGTGCCAGCTAATTGAAACTTGGCAATTTCTAACGGACCAGAGACTGCGGAAAAATTTGAAGGAAACGTCACGTATGCGCTTCGTGCTCCTTGCTCTTTCGCAGCGTCTAAGCCGATTTGTACATCGATGGGCGTAAAATGTTGTTTTCCTGATACTTCCCAGCCAAAACAAAAGGAACCTTCAGTTTCGGCGATCTCAAACAAGTTATTAAACTTAACGGGAGCCGTGACATCGATGATATCCGGCAGGTTTAGGTCAAGTTCGCTAGTGTCTGACGATTGCTCCAGTCGCAATCCCATAATAAATTGTGTTTCGCCCTTCTCGTAAAAATCCGCTAGGGTGATTTCTGTGCTAAAGCCCATTGCTTGATAAAGGTGTCGAGCGGCGCCATATATATCACCATCTTCAGGGTCAATATAGTCGCTAACTTTTAGGAAAACTTTACGGGCATTGCGGTTGGCTAATTCATCGAGGATATCTTTGAGCATTTTTCGCCCATATCCGTTTCCACAATGCTCATCGTCAATATAAGTCCACGATAACCAATAGGTCTTGTCACAGCCATCAACCTGTTTGATGCCAGTCACGCCAATGGGGGTATCGTCTAGTGTGAGGGTATATTGATTGGCCACGCCATAGCGCTCGTAAAAGCCTTTCGCCTCTTCGGCGTCGTCTTCATCATGGCTGTCTATAATGCGAATAGAGGCGTCAATATCCGCAGAGGTCATTTCTCGTAATGCTAGCAAGCGTAATTCCTTTTGTCGTCGGCGTATTATAGGCCTTTATGAGCCCGAAACTTAAGGCTTAGAACGATAATATAAGCGTAATGCGAGGTCAATCTGACTAATCGGAGAATAATCAAAGTAATCCCCCTAATAAGTCTATAGAATCCATGCAAATGATTGTTGTTCTCATTCTCATCTGAGTGTATTATTCCTAGCCGAGTTAGGAGAGGGTGTGATATGTTGCGTAATTTATGTTCGATTTCTAGTGTTTCTCTTGTTGTTATTAGTGTTATTCCTTCATTTGCCCATGCGCTAGGGCCGATTGATGGCGATATCTATGGGCGCTTAAATGTGACTTATCAATACGAAAATAACGCCGAAGATGGCAAGGTATGGAAATTAGAAAGCAACGCTTCGCGCTTGGGGTTCAAGGGTGCAACACCGATCGAAGACGGCCTCTCCTTAATTTATCAAATTGAATATGGCGTAGAAGTGGATGACGGCGATAAAAATGGCCAAACCGTTTCTCAGCGCGATACCTTTGTGGGGGTAAATGGCACGTGGGGACAGTTAAAGGGCGGAAAATTAACCGTGCCTTTCAAAGAGTCAAAAGGCGATTTTGATCGATTTAATGATTTGCAAGGAGAGCTGGGCAAGATTATCGACGGCGAAGAGCGGGTTGATAACGTGCTGCAATATGATTCACACAAATTACTCGGCCCCTGGGTTGCGACGTTAGCGATTGTGCCCGGAGAGAATACCGACGATGGCAATGAAGATGGCCCAGCGGACGGTATGTCAGGGTCTTTGGTGCTTAATGACAGTGCTTTTTATCTAGGGTTAGGGTTTAACGCCAATATCAAACAACAAGACCAGTTTCGTGTGGTGGGTACCTGGAAGTGGGAAGGGGTTAATGATGGAACGTTAAGCGTGGGCGGCCTTTATCAATATTCAGAAATTAGTGAACGTGATGTGACTTATATTGATGGCAAAGAAAAGGCGGCAGCCTTTGGGGTTAGTAGCGCTTACAGTTTTCAGCGATATGCGATCAAAGCACAGTATGTGGTAAGTGATCGCTCATTGCAGTTATCGGATGCACGGCAATTTTCACTCGAGTTTGATCGTCAGCTGGGTGAGCGCTCGACGCTGTATTGCTATTTCACCCAACGTGATGCGGATGAAAAGAATAAGCGTAATAGTTATATTGCGGTCGGTTTACGGCACCCCTTTTAATTAATTTGTTCACCCCTGTCCCACCCATATAAGGAAACCTGTAATGAAAAACCGTTCCAAATCTCGCTTTTCCACGGCGAGATTGTCCCTGCCTAACATATCTCTGCCCTCACTAGGATTTACTATCCCTGAGGTTTGTGCGATCACGCTTATTGGCAGTCTGCTAGCGACAGATGCGATGGCAAAAGGATTGGCGGTGGAAAGTGTTATGACGCCAAATCCGATTTCTATCGATGGTACTCAAGACAAACATTGGGAGCTTGCGACTCCGTTGAAGTTGGTGTTGAACGAATTACCTTATGAGCCCAATAACGGCTATGAAGGGTTGATGGAAACTGACATAGAAATTCGTAGTTTATACGATGATGAATATGTGTATTTTCTTTACCGTTGGTATGACCCAACGATTAGTTTGGCGCGTTTTCCATGGGAAAAAGATAGCGATGGAAAATGGAAACAATTGTCCAACAAAGATAGTACGTTGCATGAGAATACCTACTATGAAGATAAGCTTGCGGTGTACTGGGATATTAATGAACGTGGATTTATAAAGAAAGGTTGTGATAAGTCTTGCCATATGGTTGAAGAGGGATTGCTTGAGGGAATAAAAGACAGTTCCTCTGGTCGTCACTATACCAAAAAGGATGGGGAAACTATTGATGAGTGGCATTGGAAAGGTATGCGTACCAATCCGAATAGTCAAATGGAAGATGGCTATGTCAATAACGAGCACGAAACCAACAAAAAATGGGGGCGACAAAGTGATGAACATTCTGGGGGAGGTTACTATAACAATACTAACGAAACTAAATTCCCTGCCTGGATGAACGGTGATATTGAGGAAGCAGCGCCTTTATGGGTCATGGATGCGACGAAAGAGCCTTTTAAAGATACCTTTAAAGAAGGTGAACGGATCGGTGGTATTGTCACTGGGCCATTAAAAGGTTCTCGGGGTGATGTGACCGCAAAAGGTGTTTGGAAGGATGATCACTGGCATCTTGAGATTCGACGTAAGCTTGTCACCAACTATGAGAAAAGTGCTAGCCAAGATGTTCAGTTCGACGATTTGGGTAAGCCGTATTATTTTGGTGTTACGGCATTTGATAATAGTCAGATAAACCATATCTATCATAAGAAATCCGTCAAGCTTACTTTTAAGCAATAGCTATGAATGAACTGACTGAAAAAAATAGGCTTGCTGGCATGTATTCTATTCTTGTGGGCGGGGTGTCTACTGCTGGGCGATGGCTATCGTATTATCGTACGTGGTTAACATTGCCTTGGTTGGTATTGCTGGTGGCAGCTTTCTTCAGTCAGTTCTGGATAGGGTATACTTACAATTCTAATGAAACGACGAATATTTTCTTACAAATAGCACGAGGTTGTTCCTATACGTTATTGTTGGCGATATGTTTGTTGTGGTTGCCGGTTATGCGTCACGGCTTGGCGGCATTGTGGCGTTCCCAATGGACGGCATGGCTACCGTTGGATCATGCAAAGAATATCCATCGTTGGCTTGGTCATTTGTTAATGGCGGCCGCGTTAATTCATGGTGGGGCTTATCTTCTCTATTTTAATACACTAGAAGAACCGTTTTTGGACGTATTGTTTGGTACTGAATCTGACGTTGTTCGCTCGATGAAAACTACGATGTATGAGTTCGTCAGTGAAGATGAGAGTATTGATGATGTGGCTGATTGGGTGAATAACGGCATGCCTCGGGATGATTTTGATACCGTAATTCAGCCATTAATGAAAGAGGATTGCAGTAAATGTCATAGCAGGACCTCTACGATGACCTATGCGATTCCAACACTGCCCCTTAGCCATTATGAGGATGTTGTAGCACTTAGCCAACAAGGCATTTATTCACGTCAATTTCGTATTAATGTGTGCGGCATTGTGATGTTTTTATTGTTTGTGCCATTGTGGTTTAGTTCGTTAGCTTTTATGAGACGACGTCATCATCATTTGTTCCAACATATTCATCGATTAGGGTATCTCTTGGCGGTTTTAGCGCTATTGCATATCCCCCGGTATGAATGGTTGGTGGTGCCGACCATTATTCTATCTATCGAATTTTTACTTTCCCATTATGTACGATTTTATCGAGGTCAACTGGCTCGAATTGACAAGGTAAACGACTCGATACTTCGCTTAGAAATGAAACGTCCTGAAGGGTTTTCGATTAATTCTGGGCATTATCTTCAATTGCGAATACCGTCGATAAAACGTTATGAATGGCATGATTTTTCGCTCACGGGTGAGAGAGAGCACGATGATGTGATTGTGTTAAAAATTAAGGCACTGGGGGACTGGACTGACAAGTTATATGAGGCTATGGGTGACAAAGATGATATTAATCTTGTGGTTGATATTCGAGGCCCATTTGCAAGTCCAGCCGCTAAGAAAATAAAAGAAGATGAATGGTTGATGATTGCCGGTGGGATTGGTATTACGCCTTTCTTGGGTTTTATGCATTCGATGTTATTCCACCCTGATAAAATCAAGAAATTTCATTTGGTATGGGTGCTACGAGATAGCAAGTTATTGGAATGGCTAGAGCCCTTTATTACGTCGCCTATTGTTAGTGGTGGACGAATGCATTTCTATTTTACGCAGTCCGGTGAATATGAAGGGGATAAGGATGTTGCACAGCTTCCAGAGTGGTTGAATAATAGTCGTTATGTTGATCGAGTTGGTGTTCATAACACTAGACCCCATTGGGAAAGTCTATTTGATTCTATTTCCGAAGAACTCACCAAGCCACATTGTTTTGTTTGTGGTCCAGACGGTATGACAAAATCAGTGTCAGCATTGTGTCGTGAAAAAGGCTGGCCGGTGAGTGTGGAGAAATTTTAGCCGCACTAAGAAAACATGAGATATCGTTTATATTTAGTGGGATGGGTTACTAGCAGAAACAGTGTTCCTGCAATCAATGGAAAATTCTTCGTGACAGGTCCAAAGGGGTGGAGCCATTGCTCTGGCGCAATAAAGCAGATGCCGATCATATACGTGAGCATCATCATTATTTGTAAACTGTAAATCCATGGTAAGTGACGTCCTCTTACCATTAATAGCCCAAGGGTGATATCTATTAGCGCTCCGCCATTAATGGCGAGACCGGCTTGCCATCCATAAATGCCTCCACTTGCCATCAGTTCATAACCTGAAGCGCGATCAAAAAAAGCGGAGGTAAGTCCGGTAAATATCCAAATAAAGGTAATCGACCAAAACATAAGGGGATGAATCCACTGCAATCGTGCGTACCAGGTATCGGATGGGGAGGCGGGGTTTAGCCAGAGTGCTTCTTTTATTGGCCTTGGAGGTGTTTTCAGATAGCTCGGTTCTGGTGTCTTCGCATTTTCCAATAAATCTAAGGTGTCTTGGGTTAGCAAGCCGCTGCCGCCAAGTTTCTCGTTACATTTGGCCACTATGCGCAATAGCGGCATGGGGACTGAGCAGAAGGTGGGGCTGGGTAGTTGCATCCAGTCTCGAAGGGTTGTGTAAAGCTGCCGCATACTCATCACCTCTGCTCCCATCAGTTGATGGCGGTGTTTACCACCGGGCCAGTGTTCAATCATATGGAGCAATGTTGAGGTTAGATCATCTATATGTATGGGTTGTATTTTTTGTTGTCCGTTGGCAATTAAAGGTGTTATCGGTAGTGCCGCCATTGCAGAGAATAAAGCGGTGCTGGTGCCACCACGCCCTATGACAATTGAAGGGTGAACAGTGATGGATTCCACTGGCAATTGATTTAGGTGATTGTCAGCCAGTAATTTTGAGCGCAGAAAAGGTACCGTTACCTGAGGGTCATCAGCACCTAATGCAGAAATCTGAATAACCTTGATATTAAGGGTGTTTGCCGCATCAAATAACGCAATGGGTGTGTGGGTTTGCACGTTGTTGAAACTTTGCTGGAACGTCTCTTCTATAATACCGACGGCATTTACCACCAGGTCCACGTTTTCTAGTCGAGGAATCCAACAATCCTCTGTTGTATCGTTTTCAAAATCACAGCTAAGCCATTGCGCTGAAGGGAGTGTTAAGCGGAGCTCTTTCGCCCGACGGCTGCAGCCGATGACATCATGCCCGATCTTAAGTAGCGCCGTTAATAGGTGAAAGCCAATAAAGCCACTGGCCCCGGTAATAAGTATTTTCATTAAGAATTTCCTCTGTAGGAGGCTGTGTTTATATAAGCCAAGGTTTGTATACCATCAATACAAAGAGGGATATGACGGCAATCGCTGCAGGAAATCCCAGAGAAATCCAGCGTACAAAAAGGAAGTGATAACGTTCAGGTAAGGCGGCATTGGCATCAAGGTGTTGGGTGCTCCGTCGCATTTGCTCTTGCAAATACACCACCGGAAACCACGCGATAGCCATAATGCCGTAAAGGCCTGCGACTACGAGAAACCACTGTGATTCAAAACTATAGTTCAGGGTTTTCATCAGGAAATAACCGGAGATGGGTTGGATAATAAAAGCCGGCGTTGTGAACAACCAATCCGCCATTACCACGTGTTTAGTTGTGCGCTGGATAGTGGCGGTATCTTGAGATACATGTGCCATGAACATAAAAAATGCTGTACCAACACCTGTACCCCATAAAAACGTTGAGCTCAGGATGTGAATGACTTTGAGTAATTGATAATCGAATATAGGCATAGGGAATATCTCGTGAAATGTTAGTGCAGACCGGGCTTGTAGATCATCAGGACAAAAATCACGATAACGGTGCCAAAGGCGGGGTAACCCATGTAGGTCCAGCGGCGCATGTGGGCGGTGAATTGTGAGGGAAGGGGGGCGTCATCTGGAAGCACACGCAGTATATTTTTCATCTGAATCTGTATCCATACCACCGGTAACCAGAGGCAACCGACAAAGATAAAGAGACTCATAATGCTGATAAACCATAGGGAGGTGAATGAGAACCCCAGCTGATTCATTAGCAGAGCGCCGGTGATGAGTTGAATGGGGACGGCGGGTGCGGTGAATAACCAGTCAGCAATGACCACGGTTCTTGCAGTCACTTTTATCGCGGCGACATTACCGCTGCGGGTGGCCATTAGCATAAAAAAGAAGGTGCCTAGCCCCGTGCCAAACAAAAGGGTAGAGCTGAGAATATGAATCACTTTGAGTGATGGGTAATCCAACATAATGTTGCCGTATTAATCTGCTATCAGTTAGGCAAAATTACGGTGATTCTGGTGGATTTACTTCCCAATTTATAATTTTACGAGGTTTTTTCGCTATTTTGCTTGCGAAATTGACCTGGCGCCAGGCCGGTTGCGTCTCGGAAGGCTTTATAGAAGGTGGAGGTCGAGTTGAAACCTATATCAAAACCAATGTCGGTAATGCTCTGTTCGTGAGAGTGAATCAGCAGTTTTTTGGCTTCCTCAATACGATAGCTTTTAAGATAATTGTTGAAGTTGGTGTGTAAGTGCTTGTTCAGTAGTTGGGATAATTGATGGCCATTCATATCCATTGCAGAAGCTAATGTTGCGAGACTTATATTCTCCTGTTTATGGAGCTGCTGCGTCTGCATTAAGTCTTGTAAACGGCTAATTGTGTGTTGGATATCTATATTGTTTAGGTGTGACTGTGGGTTCTTCTCTATTTCCAGCGTTTCTATAATTTCTTCGGCGACAACCGTGGTGAGCTCTGGATATCGATTTGAGATCAGGAACACCGCTATCATGATAAAGGTGATGGCACTGGCGTAAAGCTGATAGAACATAGGGCTATTGAGTAAACCACCGATAATGGCAATGATGGATACGCCGATGCCAATGGATATAATCACACTCAGTAACGCAAATTCAAGTCGGATTAAACTACGTGAGTGGGTGAAGCGCCGTAGCGTTGATAATAATAGGCTGGCGTATGCCGCGCCGGTGCCAAAACAGCATAACGTTAGCCAACGGCCAAAGGTTAACGCTGTTTCTCCATCCCATAATACATACTCAGCGAAGGAATAGAGGGCAATCAGTGCCGCTGGAATTAGGTGATACTTGAGCGATGAAGGGATAGCACCTTGCTGTAATAACGTTTGCGCATAGATATACAGGAGAGGGCCGGGTAGGTAGAGGCAGGGTTGATGGATAAAATAGATCAATGCACGGGTGTTTATGGGTTGTTGGCTATCGGTTACCTGTAACCAAAGCTCCCATTGGATAAAGGCTAACGCTATCAATATACCTATTAACACCTTGATGTCAGGCTGATTACGGGGGCGTAATGCGAGACTGAGTGCATGAATCCAGCACAGCGCGATACCGAGAAAAATCCAGTACGAAATTAGGTTCATGCCATCGGAGTCCATAACCAAGTTAACAGACAGATTATCACATAATGTTAAGGGATATGATTACGGGCTTTGTGACGAAGGGGTTTTGCTTATATAGATAAAGTGAGTACCATAGAAGATATATTGTTTAATTCAGGGAGAAGATTATTTTGAAATTACTGGCTCTAGCTCCAATGGTCCTTATTCTTGCCGCTTGCGCGACGCAGCAGGGCGTTCCCACCCGTGTTGATGCACAACACTCAATTGAGGCGCAACGGGCCGCACAAAAACAAGCGTTAGCGGATTCTGCCACCGAAAAACTTAACCTTAAACGTAAAGTCGCCATTGGTCGTTTAACCAATGAGACATCTTATGGGCGCTCATTGTTACGAGATAAGCATAACGATGTGGTTGGTAAGCAGCTTACCGATATGTTGAGTAAAGCATTGACGGAATCCGGTGATTTTATCGTGTTGGAGCGACCTGATCTAGGGCGATTACAAGATGAGAACAAGTTAACAGGTCAAGAGATGAATCTCGTGGGTGTGGACGCGTTAATTATTGGCTCGCTAACTGAATTTGGTCGAAAGACAGTAGGGGAACGAGGCTTTTGGTCAGCCACAAAAAAACAGGTGGCTTTTGCTAAAGTCGATTTTAGGTTAGTGGATGTTAAAACCGGTCATGTCTTTCATACCTCCAGTGGTGCAGGAGAAGCATCCATTGAGAAGGGGCAGATTGCGGGTTTTGGATCAAAAGCATCCTATGATGGCACCTTAAATGACAAGGCCATCAATCAGGCAATATCCGAATCGGTGAATGTATTCGCCCGTACATTGCTTGAGCGAAAATGGCATACCTACGCACTGTCTGAAGAAGAAGGCATGTTGTTCATTGCAGGTGGCAAAAATCAAGGATTGAAGCAGGGAATGCTGTTTGATGTAGAGACAGAAGGAAGAACCATTGTATCTAAGCAGAGTGGGTTTCCGATTAAGCTACCGGGTAAAAAAATCGCCACCATTCAAGTGGAAAGCCTTTTTGGCGATAGCGTCACTAATGAGGGTGCGGTGACAAGTATTGTGAGCGGCAGTATTAAAGGGCGAAAGATCGAATCATTGGTTGTTACGGAGAGTGCACGATAATGAAATTCATTGCAGCAGTACTTCTATCATTATTCATAGTGGCGTGCCAAATGCCAGGCGAGCATCGTGTTGTCAGTGACAATTCAGCAGGCATCTCTTTTAGCATTCCTGAATCTGGTGAGGGGCGAAGTTATCAAGTGTTTGTTGACGGCTTGCCGATGGGGGATGCTCACGGGTTTGCCAAAAATAAGAATATTCTCAAGATCATTTCGGGTACGCATATGATTCGGGTAGAGCGAGATGGCGTAGAAGTGATGAAAGAGAAAATTTATGTGTCGTCTGGCACCAATAAAGTGTTGGTGATTCCCCAGTGAGAATGAAGTTATTGGTATTAGTGGCCTTCGTTTTTGTTATGTCGGGCTGCTCTAGGAATTTGTATGATTGGGGAGGCTACAACGACCATTTGTACGATTACTACAGTGACCCGAGCACCGCGGATGCCTTTTTAATAAGTCTTGAGAAACATTTAGCAAAAATCGAATCAGCACAGGGAACACCTGCACCTGGCTTGTATGCGGAAGTGGGTACGCTGTATTTGCAAAAAGGCGATGAATACCAGGCGACGCAGTTCTATCAGAAGGAGCATGATGCTTGGCCCGAGAGCCGGTATTTCATGGCAACACTGATTAAGAGCTTGAATAAACGTAAGGATACGGAATGAAAGACAAAATAAATGTGCTGGTATTTGTCTTTGCACTACTAAGTACTGGGCTAGGTTCTGGACTGGCTTGGGCGGCTGAGGGAGAAGAAGCTAATGAGCCTTCTGTTGGGGGTGATACAGCAACCCTCTCAACAACTGAAACGCTAACTCCAGCAGCGCCAACCTCAATCTTAATCGCTCCTGTGGTTAACCATTCGGTTGACGTAGATGCGCCCAATATTGTGCTATCCACGCTACCCATTCCCATGGCAGGGCGGGGTTATTACGTCTTTCCGGTGAACACCACCAAGATTGTCTTGGAGCAAGAAGGGTTTTATGAGGCAGAGGTAGTGCATCAACAAGACCCTACGGCATTAGCCGCGTTATTTGGAGCTGATGCCATATTATATGTGGTGATTAACCGTTGGGAAGCGCAGTACATCGTATTATCCACTCGGGTAACCGTGGATTTTAGTTACCGGCTGGTGTCTAAAGCAGGTGAGGAGCTATGGCAGGCAAACCAGATACTGAGTTACGAGCCAAACCAGCAGAACTCCAATGGTGCCGCAGGTCTTATCGCTTCCTTAATCGTTTCGGCAGTGGAGAATACCTCCCCGCGTTATCTATCTCTTACGGAAAAAGCTAACAGTACTGTATTCAGGCGCTCCCCCACAGGCCCTTATTATGTGCGAGGGAAGCGCTAAACCCACGCATATTTGGGCGAATTAACTTAGCCATTAGCATAAGTTCTTCATTCACCGAACTTATGCTAATTATTCCTTTATTAAATCTGTTTATTGCTACCCTTCCATGTAGAATCACCCGCTTAAATTCCCTGCAGGGATAACATTTGAATTTTTATTTTGGTACACTAGTGCCAAAATGAATCTGAGAGAGCATTGTCATGGCGAATAAAACCGTTCTATTTGATAAGCACGTCGAAGCCGGCGCCAAAATGGTAGATTTTGGTGGATGGGACATGCCCATCAACTATGGTTCGCAAATAGAAGAGCATCATATTATTCGTAAAGATGCTGGTGTGTTTGATGTCTCCCACATGACGGTAGTGGATGTGACGGGTGATGATGCTCAAGCGTATTTGCAAACGTTACTTGCGAATGACGTGGCTCGGTTAAAAGATATTGGCAAGGCGCTATATAGCGGCATGTTAAAAGACGATGGTGGTGTAATCGATGACCTTATCGCTTATCGTATGGATGGCTGGTTTCGCTTAGTAGTGAACTGTTCTACTCGAGAGAAAGACCTTGCGTGGATGCAACAGCAAACTGAAGGCTTCTCTGTCGAAGTCACTGAGCGTCCTGAGTTTGCTATGGTTGCGGTTCAAGGCCCTAATGCACGTGAGAAAGTTGCGGAGTTATTAGGTGGCGAACAAGCGGAATTGATTCGTGGCCTGAAAATCTTCCAAGGCAAGCCTGCTAATGATTGGTTTATTGCCCGTACGGGTTATACCGGCGAAGACGGTCTGGAAATTATCTTACCCAATGATGCTGCTCCTGGTTTTTGGCAGCAACTAGTGGATGCGGGTGTCGTTCCTTGTGGCCTTGGCGCACGAGATACTCTGCGTTTAGAAGCGGGGATGAATTTATACGGCTCCGATATGGACGAATCTATTTCGCCACTTGCCGCTGGTATGGGCTGGACCATTGCGTGGGAGCCAAGCGATCGCAATTTTATCGGTAGACAAGCATTGGAAGCGCAAAAAGCCGCAGGTGATCAGCCTAAATTGGTTGGTCTCGTGTTGGAAACCCGTGGTGTCTTACGTGGACATCAAAAAGTTGTTGCCGAGGATGGTAGCGAAGGTGAGATCACAAGCGGTACGTTTTCACCGACATTGGGTTACTCGATTGCATTGGCAAGAGTACCTAAGAGCACAGGGGATACCGCTAACGTAGAGATTCGTGGTAAATTACACCCCGTAAAAGTAGTGCGACCTCCGTTTGTACGAAACGGCGAACGCGTCTATAAATAAGCTTTAGTATTTCAACGCACTGATAGATTGATTATATCGGTGCGTTTTAACGATTATCTTTCGGATTTTTAAGGACCTTACGATGAGCCAGATCCCATCTGATCTAAAATATCTTACAAGCCACGAGTGGCTACGTGTTGAATCTGACGGTACTGCATTTGTGGGTATCACTGAGCATGCTCAGGAAGCCATGGGTGATCTTGTGTTTATTGAAACCCCTGAAGTGGGTAGTACTGTGACCGCTGGTGAAGAAGCCGGTGTTGTTGAGTCAGTAAAAGCAGCGTCTGATATCTACGCGCCTGTTTCAGGCGAAGTCGTGGCGATTAACGAAGAGCTTGAAGATACCCCTGAAGCGGTGAACAACGATGCCTACGGCGATGGCTGGATGTTTCAGATTAAAATGTCTGATCCTGCAGAGCTAGAGTCGGCAGAGTTGCTGTCTGCTGATCAATATGCAGAAAAGATTGCAGAAGAAGAGTAATAACATCTATATCTGAGTCGCTTGCGGCACAGAATTGATGAGTTCTTACTTGTTAGAAGGGGCGCTGAGTGGGTGAAAGCCAACTCAGCGCCCTTGTTTTTACCCTGTTATTTACTGGTTGTAACCGATTACACTGAGGCCTGCTATGCCCTATATCCCTCATACCGATGATGATGTGAAAGCGATGTTAGAGACCATTGGTGCTGACAGCATCGATGATCTATTTGACGAAATTCCCAAAGACATCATTACCACTAATTTTGATATCCCGGAAGGGGTCAGCGAAATGGAAATGATGCGCTTGATGTCTGAGCGTGCAGCGGCCGATAGTAACGTCTCGTGTTTTATTGGTGCCGGTGCTTATGAGCACCATATTCCTGCCGCGGTATGGGATGTGGTTAGCCGAGGTGAGTTCTTAACGGCTTATACGCCTTATCAGGCGGAAGCCAGCCAAGGAACCTTGCAGGTTATCTACGAATACCAGAGCAACATGGCAAACTTGACGGCCATGGATGTCTCCAACGCGTCGTTGTATGACGGTGGGTCAGGTCTTGCGGAAGCTGCCTTGATGGCGATCCGTGCTAATCGTAAATCTAAGTCTCGTAAAGTGTTAGTGGCGCGTACTGTTCACCCTCTGTATCGCGACACTGCTCACAATATTGTGACCAATCAGAATATCGAATTGGTTGATGTGGCATTTGATTCTCAGGGCGGCAATACGACGTTAGAGAATCTAGCTGAATTTAAAGGTCAGGATTTTGCAGCGCTTGTTATTGCTCAGCCTAACTTCTTTGGTGTATTGGAAGATGTGAATGAACTGACCGATTGGGCCCATGCCAACGGTATGTTAGTGGTTGCGGTTGTTAACCCGACCTCTCTTGCATTACTGTCTCCTCCTGGAGAATGGGGAGAAAAAGGTGCCGATATCGCGATTGGTGAAGGGCAGCCATTAGGCGTGCCGCTTTCTTCTGGTGGACCTTATTTTGGTTTTATCTGTTGTACCCAGAAAATTGTACGCCAGATGCCCGGTCGTATTATTGGTCGTACCGTGGATTTGGAAGGCAAAGAAGGTTTTACCCTAACCTTACAAGCGCGTGAGCAACATATTCGCCGTTCGAAAGCGACGTCCAATATCTGTACCAACCAAGGTTTAGTGATGACCGCATCCACCATTTATGTTGCCCTGTTGGGTGCTGATGGATTGGCGCGTGTGGCAGAAGCCTGTCATGAAAATACCAATCAGTTATCTACACTACTTACTGCGGTGGAAGGTGTGGAAGCTGCATTTGATCGCCCCGTGTTCCATGAGCGTGTGATTCGTTTGCCGAAGTCCTCTAGTGAAGTATTAGAAGGATTGGCTGCGCAGCGTATTCAAGGCGGCATCGATTTGTCCGAGTACTACCCTGAGTTAGAAAATTGCGTTCTGTTCTGTGCAACCGAAACTAAAACCCAACAAGACCTAGATGCTTATCAACAAGCTCTTGTGTCTGTATTAGCGTCTTAAGAGGAGAAACCCTATGTTGATCTATGAAAAAAGCCGAGCGGGTCGTCGTTCTGCCTCTCAAGCGCCATTAACAAGCCAAGCGGTTAATGATATTCCAGCGGGTCTGTTGCGAAAGAAAAAGGCAGCGCTACCTGAAGTGGGTGAGATGCAGGTGGTTCGTCACTACACTAACCTATCGCGTCGTAACTTTTCTATCGATACCCAGTTTTACCCATTAGGTTCTTGTACGATGAAGTACAACCCTCGTGGTGCTCATCGTGCAGCCATGTTACCGGGATTTTTAGGGCGTCATCCATTGGCCCCTGAAGCGCAGAGTCAGGGCTTTTTAGCGTGTATGTATGAGCTGCAAGAAATCTTAAAAGAAGTGACGGGCATGAAAGGGGTCTCCCTTACCCCCATGGCAGGCGCGCAAGGCGAATTCGCCGGTGTTGCAATGATTCGTGCCTACCATGATTCTCGTGAAGATTTTGAACGTACTGAAATCTTAATCCCATCAGCTGCTCACGGAACTAACCCTGCCACTGCCGTTATGTGTGGTTACAAGGTGCGAGAGATCCCTGTAGACAGTAACGGTGATGTTGATGTTGCCGCGCTAAAAGAAGCCGTAGGCCCACAAACCGCGGGTTTGATGATGACGAACCCATCGACTTGTGGCGTGTTCGAGCGAAGCATTAAAGAAATCGCCAAAACAGTACATGATGCCGGTGGTTTGTTGTATTACGATGGGGCAAACCTTAACGCCATTCTCGGAAAAGTTTGTCCTGGGGATATGGGCTTTGATGTGATGCACATGAACCTACACAAGACCTTTGCAACACCACACGGTGGCGGTGGCCCTGGTGCAGGTCCTATTGGTGTGGGTGAGCGTCTGCTGCCTTATATGCCAACGCCAATCGTGGGTAAAGATGAGGTTGACGGTAACGATGTATATCGTTGGTTAACCGAAAAAGATATTCCTGAAACCATAGGTCGTTTGTCGACATATATGGGTAATGCAGGGGTTCTATTGCGAGCGTATTTTTACGCACGGTTATTGGGTCGTGAAGGAATGCATCGTGTAGCAGAGTATTCTACGTTGAATGCGAACTACATGATGAAAAGGTGTGAAGATGCCGGCTTCCAGTTGGCGTACCCCGGTCGTCGTGCTACCCATGAATTTATCATCACCCTCAGTAAGCAAGCAAAAGATCTTGGCGTTAACGCCATGGATTTTGCGAAGCGCTTATTGGATTATGGTTATCATGCGCCAACGACTTACTTCCCATTGTTAGTGCCTGAGTGCTGGTTGATTGAGCCCACCGAAACCGAATCTCCTGATGAGTTGGATGGTTTTGTCGAAGCGATGATTAAGATTCAAAAAGAATCTGAAGAAAACGCCGAGATGGTAAAAGGTGCACCTTACAATCAAACGGTTCGACGCCTTGATGATGTTAAAGCGGCGCGTGAACTGGATTTGAAATGGATGCCTGCTGAGCAATAAATCTGGATTGTAATTGCTCACACAAAAAAGCCCGACGTGATCGGGTTTTTTTGTGTTTGTATTTTGGGGTATTAATAGG
>MAAC01010069.1_pt1 | contig 113597 bp, 100 predicted proteins | sample 1115981 | NCBI WGS metagenome assembly MAAC01 (sample SAMN04961126, study PRJNA320927) | seawater metagenome | isolation source: sample BD02T64 sea water enriched with oil for 64 days | place: USA:Gulf of Mexico | collected 2013-07-27
ACTGAAGGTGTTATTACCGTTGAAGAAGGTCAAGCACTAACAGATGAGCTAGACGTTGTTGAAGGTATGCAGTTTGATCGTGGTTACCTTTCTCCTTATTTCATCAACAGCCAAGAAAACGGCACGGTTGAATTAGAAAATCCATTTATTCTTCTAGTTGACAAAAAAGTGTCTAACATTCGTGAATTATTAACGACCTTAGAAGGTGTTGCTAAAGCGGGTAAGCCACTATTAATTATTGCTGAAGATGTTGAAGGTGAAGCCTTAGCGACATTAGTGGTTAACAACATGCGCGGTATTGTTAAAGTTGCCGCTGTTAAAGCGCCAGGTTTTGGCGACCGTCGTAAAGCCATGCTACAAGATGTTGCAACGTTAACTGCCGGCACGGTAATTTCTGAAGAAATTGGTATGGAGCTTGAAAAAGCTACTTTAGAAGACTTAGGTCAAGCTAAACGTATTATCATTTCTAAAGACAACACTACGATTATTGATGGTATTGGTGATGAAGCTGACATTAAGGCACGTGTTGCGCAAATTCGTGGTCAAATTGAAGACTCATCTTCAGATTACGACAAAGAAAAATTACAAGAACGTCTTGCTAAATTAGCTGGTGGCGTAGCGGTAATTAAAGTAGGCGCAGCTACTGAAATGGAAATGAAAGAGAAAAAAGCCCGTGTTGAAGATGCGTTACATGCAACTCGCGCAGCGGTTGAAGAAGGCGTTGTTGCTGGTGGTGGTGTGGCATTAGTTCGCGCTGCAACGGCAATTAAAGATCTTGAAGGTATCAACGAAGATCAAACACACGGTGTTAACGTGGCTATTCGCGCAATGGAAGCACCACTTCGTCAAATCGTATCAAACTGTGGTGATGAATCATCAGTAGTATTAAACGAAGTACGTAACGGGACAGGTAACTACGGTTATAACGCGGGTAACAGCACTTACGGCGATATGATTGCTATGGGCATTTTAGACCCAACTAAAGTAACCCGTAGTGCCTTACAATTTGCCGCGTCTGTTGCCGGTTTAATGTTAACTACCGAAGCTATGATTACCGACGCACCGCAAGATGCAGCTCCTGCAATGCCTGATATGGGCGGCATGGGTGGTATGGGTGGCATGGGCGGCATGATGTAATAGATTCTTAACTCTGTTTTTTGCAGCTCCAAGCACTTAAACGAAAGCCCGAATAGAAATGTTCGGGCTTTTTTATTTCCTGAGGCTTTATCTATCGTCGGTGATATTTGAATAATGATAACTATCTCTTTTGTGCTATTTACTAAATGTTTGTGATTTTGTGTTTATTATTCACTGCCTGTTTTTCTTTACGATATTTAGCTATAAAAATTAAAAACCCAAGCTTTAAAAATCGAAATATGCTTTTTAATTTTGAAGTCGTCATATTTTCTGGATAGTTTGTATCGAGAAACTGTAATATGTTTATTCGTCCAAACATTAATGCCCAGTCTTTTACCGTCATGTTGCTTTTATTCATTAACCTAATATCTGCATCATAGTTTAGCAATAGTGTAAAAATGTCGAAATGACCTTTAAAAGCCGATGCCATTAACACGGAGTTACCAACAAAATCTATTGAGTTAACATCTGCGCCAAACCGTAGTAATGCTTCACAAAAGTCTTTTTCACCGTTATAAACAGCCAACATTAAGGGGGAATAGCCACGATTATTTGTGCTGTTAATATCTAAAGTAACACTAAGTAGAGACTCTTCTTGAGTGTTATTAGCTAACATATCAGCTAAACCCCTAAGGTTCCCCTGCCTCGCAAAATCAAAAATATCAGCTCCTTCTCTGTAGGTGTTTTTATAACTTTTCCACGTTTTCATAAAAGGCCTTTATAGTGTGTCAGCGTATACTGTATCAATGAATACTGTGTCAGCAAATATCGTGAGCTTGTTAAAGTTAATCATGAGGTAGGCTCTTTTATTAGCGAGCCTACCTAATCATCGTTTTGTTATTTTTCAACTTTCTGTATATCAATACCTAAAGCGAGTGCAACGCCTTCTCCATAAGCTTTTGTAGCTTTGTAACAGTTAGCAATGTGGCGATGTTGAACTTCAATCGATGCGCCACCAACACTCCTGGCGGTATTTTCAAATAAGGCTTGCTGCTGCTGAGCGCTCATTAAGTTGAACAAATCTCCCGGCTGAGTAAAGTAGTCACTGTCGTTTTGGCGGAAGTCCCAGTTATAGGCGCCACCTTGCAAATGAAGTGGCGGTTCATTCGCTTCTGGTTGTTCTTGCCATAAGCCTAAACTATTCGGTTCATAGCCTTTGGTGCTGCCGTAATTTCCGTCCACGCGCATTGCTCCATCTCTATGGTATGAGCTCACTGGACAACGTGGTTGGTTCACTGGAATATGTACATGGTTAACGCCTAAGCGATAACGCTGAGCGTCTCCGTATGAGAATAAGCGACCTTGTAACATTTTATCTGGTGAGAAACCTATACCTGGAACTACACTCGCAGGGTTAAAAGCCGCTTGTTCTACTTCAGCGAAATAATTGTCAGGATTACGGTTCAGTTCCATTACGCCAACATCAATTAATGGGTAATCAGCGTGCGACCATACTTTACTTAAATCGAATGGATGAAAGCGATAATTCTCCGCATCTTTTTCTGGCATTATTTGTACTTTTAAATCCCACTTTGGAAAGTCGCCATTTTCTATTGCTTCATACAAGTCTTGTTGATGACTTTCACGGTTTTGCCCAATTAACGTTTCAGCCTCTTGGTCGGTTAAGTTTTCTATTCCTTGCTGCGTTTCCAAGTGGAATTTCACCCAAAATCGTTCATTATCAGCATTAATAAAGCTAAAGGTATGGCTACCAAAACCATGCATATGACGATATGTGCGAGGAATACCACGTTCACTCATAAGTACGGTAATTTGATGAAGTGCTTCAGGTAACAGAGTCCAAAAATCCCAGTTGCTTTGAGCATTGCGCAAGTTGGTACGTGGGTCACGTTTCACCGCATGATTCAAATCAGGAAACTTTAATGGGTCTCGAAGGAAAAATACGGGTGTGTTATTTCCCACTAGGTCCCAATTACCTTCGTCGGTATAAAATTTCATTGCAAATCCACGAATGTCTCGTTCTGCATCTGCGGCGCCACGTTCACCGGCAACAGTAGAGAAACGAACAAATAAATCTGTTTTCTTACCTACCTCTGAAAAAATATTAGCTTTCGTGTATTTGGATATATCGTGAGTTACTGTGAATGTGCCGTAAGCGCCAGATCCTTTTGCATGCATTCGTCTTTCAGGAATGACTTCTCGGTCAAAGTGAGCGAGCTTTTCAAGAAACCAAGCATCTTGTAAAAGTATAGGGCCTCTAGGGCCTGCCGTTTGTACGTTTTGATTATCCGCTACAGGGCTTCCGTTAGCAGTTGTTAATTTATTTTTAATAGTCATCAGTTTCTCCGTATTTTTAGACACAGTTTTTATTACTTGATTGAAGATATAAATGTAGCTCTTCATCACTATAGTCATAATAAATCACCCCGCATCATTGATAAAATTAATAAAATAGATTTTAATGTTCTAATAAACTGAATAATGGGGCAGGGAGAGTTTGTGACCCTGCTATGCTTCTTAGATAAAATTTTATGATTGAAAAATAAATAGAAATACCTTTTATGTATAACAATGGATTATTAAAATGATTTCATTAAAACAACTACACTATGCACTCGCGATAGAGAAAACCTTACATTTTAAGAAAGCTGCAGATGCCTGTAATGTTTCTCAATCTGCATTAAGCACAGCAATTAATGAGCTAGAAAAGCAGCTAGGGATAAATATTTTTGAACGAAACAATAAAAAAGTATTAGTGACGAGCAAAGGGCAGCTTATTCTTGAGCAGGCGAAACGTGTTAAGGTAGAGCTTGACCAGCTCATGCAAATATCACAACGTGATAAAGCACCCTTTTCAACATCAATGTCTATTGGTGTTATTCCTACCGTAGGACCTTACTTATTGCCTAAAGTATTACCCGAAGTAAGAAAACAGTTCCCTGAATTTAAATTAAAAATTCATGAAGAACAGTCACATGTTTTAATTGATATGGTCAAGAATGGCGAGCTTGATGCAGCAATATTAGCGCTGCCTTTCCCTATTGATGGTTTGATGAGTTTTGACTTATGGCAAGAAGACTTTTATTGGGTGTGTCATAAAGATGAGCATCAAAGTCAGTTAGAAGAAATCAGCACTCAAGAACTTGAGTTAGAAAAATTAATGTTATTAAAAGAAGGACATTGTTTAAAAGAACATGCGTTAGCTGCCTGTAGTTTAAAAAAACATACGCAAAATAACGATTTTGATGCGGCAAGTTTGCATACATTAATTCAAATGGTTGCGGGGAAAATAGGCACCACTATTGTGCCTAAAATGGCATTAGATCAACTCATAAATAATGAGTCAGAGTTAGTCGCTGTGCATTTAAATGAACCTAGCCCTCATCGCACTATTGCCTTAATTATTAGACCCAACTATGTCAGAACGGATGAGTTAACCATGCTTAACAATATTTTTACAAAACAATTGGCTATTTATAATTAATATTTGTCATAACTTTCTACGTTTAAATATTCTTATAATATGTCTTTTGGGGAAGTTTTTAAATAAGGTTTAGTCCGTTAGAAGCTCAGACATGACAGTAGTAATAGCGTACATAATGTCGATTTTGTGTCACAAGTTTATATTTTATTAAAGAAAAATTTTAGTGGTTTGACGACACTAATTTAAAGGCATAAAGCTCAAGGGTATAAAGTGGGGTATCGGTTCTATTTTTATATCTTATATTTCCCATACGATTGCTTTTATATCTTAATATTCACCTTATCTGTTTGTTTATATCTAGTATTTCACTTATTATATGTTTTATATTTAGTTTTTACTGATTAAGCTATGAGTCAATTAATTTTTGTTCAAGATACGTCTGAGGCCAAGAAGTTTTCTAAGGCTGTTGCTCAAGGTAAGTTGAAAAGAATAAGGCAAGGTATTTATACTGATGCTGCATGGGAGGATATACCTAAATTACTGCATAATAAGTGGTATCAAATTATAGGGTATTTATATCCCTCTGCCGTTGTTTCTCATGCTACAGCAGTCTCACTATTGCCTGAAAATAAAGTGGTGTATATTACTGCACCAGTAAAAATACGTAAAAAAATACAGATTAGTGATCTCTTGACGGTTGAGGTACTTCCCGGTGATGTTGAGCATCTTAAGGAGCCTTTTCAGCCCAATTCATTTAGAAGTTCGCCGACACGGTATTTATTGGAAAATTTACAAATTAGCCATAAAGACGTAGCTGCTCCTAAATCTTTAGGTAAAGATTGGGTTGAACAAGAGCTTTGTCGATTACTTGAACGTTATGGCGAAAGAGAACTTAATCGAATCCGGGAAGAGGCACTAGCTAATTTCTCTGTACTTAAAATGGAAAAAGAATTTCAGGCGCTTGAACGGTTGATCGGTGCTATTCTATCTACCCAGCCTATTGAGGTGTTATCTACAGAAAGAGCAATTGCTGTAGCCAAAAAAGAACCGTTCGATCCAAATAGGATTGAAATATTTGAATGTTTGGCTAAGTATTTACGTCAATGTGAATTTGTATCAAGACCTTATCAATACAACTCATCTAGCTGGAGAAATTTGTCATTCTTTGAGAGTTATTTTTCTAACTATATTGAAGGCACTGAGTTTGAGATCGAAGAAGCGGAGCAAATTGTTTTTGAGAAACATGAAATCAATAATCGCCATCAAGATAGTCATGATGTTTTAGCCGTTTTTGATGTCGTTCAAGATTATACTGAAATGTCTACGACCCCTAAAAGTGTTGAAGAGTTATTAGCTCTTCTAACACAGCGTCACAGCTTGATTATGAACGCGCGCCCTGAAAAAAGACCAGGGCAGTTAAAAATTAAATCTAATAAAGCCGGTGATACAGTATTTGTAGCACCGGATCAAATAGAGGGAACATTTGCGCAGGCATTTCCAATCTATCAAAGCTTACCAGAAGGTCTAGCAAGAGCTATTTTTATCCAGTTTCTAGTTACTGAGTGCCATCCATTTGATGATGGAAATGGACGACTTGCAAGGATTATGATGAATGCCGAGTTAGTGAGTGCAGAAGAAGTTAAAATAATTGTTCCTACTGTACACCGAGATAGTTACTTAAATGGTCTAAGGGATGCTACAAGAAATAATAAATTTAGAACTATTACTAAAGTTTTTTCAGATTTGCATGGTTATACCCATTCTGTTGAATGGGTAGATTATTCAGAAGCGAGAACAACATTGGAAAGTCATTTTGCCCATAAGTTACCGGATCAAGGTGTAGCTGTATTTAATAGAGAAATATCAAAATATAGAGTTGCATTGTCAGCGGGGTAATTAATATAACGGTAACAATTTAGGATGTTGATGTTATATTTTTCAATTATGTGAGGTTTATATGAAACAACGATGTTTCATTATTATTCAATAAGTTAGGGTGAATACTTGAGGTGTAGGGGTATGAAGTGGGGTATCACCACTAGCTCCTATGTAACTAATTCAATAAAAACAAGTAGATAAAGGCTACATGGGCGGCATGACGCATAGAAATTTTTAACTCTATATACACAGCTCAAACACTAAATAAAGAAAGCCCGAACAGTAATGTTCGGGCTTTTTTTCAATCCTAATCTAACTTTCTGGTGAAAGCATATCTTGTCAAATGATTATTCTCTTAAAGAGTGAGAAAATGATAAGTAAAAACTACCCATATACTCACTGTAGGGTTGGTTTAGAAACGTTATGCTACGCTATTGATTTCGAAAAAGGAGCTGCTATTTTTATCAATTAATGCTTTACTTTATACGCTTTTAATTCCAGTTGAAACTAGCATTTTTATGTGAATTGATGTGTGCAATTCATAAAAGGTTGTTAGTCGCTAAATTTGTCAGTTATAGCGACTACTGGCCTCAATTAGAATCTTTTTCTCCATGTATTGTTTCTGGATGTCCACAAATAGCTCGAGATGTTTGCATGCCAGCCATGGTTGCCGCTTCTACACAGCCAACGTTCAAGCCTGTTTTTATCCAATCTCCGGTCAGATAAAGGTTATCAAACCCACTTCCATCAGTGGCTAGTCTGTACTGTGTGCTGTCTACAACCGACTGAACGTAGCGCTCACTTGGGTCAATATTGGCACGCCAGAATTGACTATCAAAACGAGCTTCACCTTGTTGGTTGTGAATATCTACTAAAATATCCCAGTTAAACGCTCCTTTCTTAGCGACCTCTGGCCATATGTTGTAAATATCGTCAGTAAGGTTCTTCATGGCATTTTTCTTAACGGTGTCATAACACTTCGCAGGAAAGCTTGAATCACTGGCAGGAGGAAATAAGTCTACGGGCATAACATTACAAAAATAAGCGATATTTTTAGGTTGGTGGGCCGTTGGCCAATCTTCTCTGCAAAGTAACTGATCCATGCATGCCCAAGTATCAAAGGGTTCAACAAAACTTGATAAAACAGGTTGTGCCGTAGGATCGGCTTTGGGATTATGCGACCAGCCTAAGCCTTCCAGTGTCACGTTATTCCATACTTGATAAGCTTGAGTTACCACTGTTTTTATTTTTTCTGTTGTGAGCCTCAAAGGCTCGCTTTTTTCTAATAGCTTAGGACATAAGTGCGGTAATGAAGCTACGGAAATACCAAAAATAATCTTATCGAAATCAACTCCTTTTTTAAGGATTATTTCGGGGAGAGTTTTGGAAGTATGTTCTTTGTATACCTTTCCCCAATTTGACCAAAATGACTCTAAGTTAATGTCATGTTCTTGTAATAATTCCGCCTGAATTGGATCAATCTGGCCATAATTTGGTTTACTGGGCCAGCAGTCGAGTGGTGGCTCACCTTCAATTGAACCATGTCCATAAACTTCTACTAAAGGGTTATATTCTTCAATATCAGCTTTTAGGTTAACTTGCTTTGTTAACTTAATGGTTGAAACGGTATTTCCTTCAGGAATTAATTCTTCCACTTTGTGAAAAAATTCAAACTTTACTCCACGTTCTTTGAGAGCTTGATAGAAAGGAGCGAATATTGCGTCCCCCATACCGGCTTGCATTTTCCACATGATTGCACCGCGAAATTCAAGGCTTATTTTAAGAAAAGATCTCAGCATGGTGCCAGCTTCTATATTGGGTTTTTTCTCATTGCCATCGACATAGGCAAAAGCCAAGTCGTAAAACCCAATCACAGCGGCAGAATTGGCGGTATATTTTTTATTGGCACCATGTTTAATTAACCATTGTTTATAGTCATAGTTATTTATAACGTCGAAACCTTTGGTGAAAACATTGTCTTCAATCATACCAGTAATAATGGTGAGTCCTAAATCAACAATAATAAATAAACGGCGCACGCCAGGAAGATCATTTAATATTGGATCTAAAATTATAGGCAGTAAATTTTTAAGCTTATTAAACGCTTTAAATAACATGAAAATATCATTAATTATTCCGCTGTCATGATTTTTAGTTTGCTTTGGTAAAGAATCAATAAGTCCTTTTAAATGAAGTGTCGCGTGATTAATACTCTTTAGATCTTTACCTATTTCTTTCGAGAGTTTTGTAAGCCATTTTTCAATGTGGTTACCACTATTACTCACTAAATGAGGTTCTAATTCATCAATAGCTTCATTAATCCATGAATAAGCTGCCGGCAGAAGCTCCCAAAGATTAGCGCTTCGTTCACTCGTGCCTGGGACTAAGTTGTTAGTAGGGAAATTAATCGGCCAAGTCTCCCACTTTTTATCAATGTATTCCTCTAATGCAATAAAACTGTGAGGTTTAAAGGCATCCTCCCAAGTTCGCAGTGGTGCACCTTCTGGACGATTAAGTAATTTATAAGTTTCTTGTATCGTTTTAAAGGCATTTTCATAAAAACCAAACCAGATATGCAAGCCATGTTCTTCAATGCGTTCTCCATATTCAGCATTACAACCACTTGCACCTTTACCACCAGCACGCCAGCCCATTTGGTAGACCGTAATATCATATTTTTCTTTCCACGAAGGTTGGTCTGTTAAATAAAAAGCAGAGGTCATAGCAGCTACGCCAGTTCCTAGGATGGCAATTTTTTCGGGTGTAGTTTCAGCTGCAGTATTCGTGTTATCAGGGGAACTTTTATTAGTTATAGACATTATTTATTTCCATAATTGATTGCTCCTAGCCTTTAGTAATGAAAGAGCTCTATTAAATTGTTGTAATGCAGCATCCCTACTGCTCTCATACCTCAATAGACTGTTGAGGCTGAAATTTTTATTAATTCAGTAGGCACTGAGAAAAGTGATATTAGGGTGTAATGTCAGAGTTATTAACCAATTCCGTACCATTCTCGATAACAAAGTCAAAATTCACATGAAAGGGAAGTAGTGTTTTTTGGGCACCAAGTTTTAGCCCTAGAGTCTCTACCAAAGGAAAGCTATCGACTTGCTGTACGGTTAATTTGTATTGACCTCCAAGCAGTTCGACTGAATGAATTTTTTTGATGGCGGCTGGCGCGTGAATTATCGCCTGATATATCGCTTTATCACCTCTACAGTTAGGAAATTGTTTAAGAAATAGTTGATCAACACCAGGTTTTTTAAGAATATCTAAAACCTGTTCTATTCCAGCTAAATCCAAATCTAGCAAATCTTCTGTATTGCTGGCCAGTTCAATTAAATCAAAAATTGTTTTTATCTTTTTTACTGGACCATCTTTGGTTTGATTTACTTCAATTAGAGGATGATTAGCCATTTCTGTAGCGACATTAAAGGGTTGGAAGGCCTTGACACTACAGCTAAAGTTAGTAGCAGGGTCACCAGATTTATTCGGCATAACTATATCACCGAGGTATTTGGGATAGCCTAAAACCTCTCTACCGGTGATCATTGCCATACCATCATCTACCCAAGTAAATCGAGGATACCAGAAAATATGATCAAGCTTTTGCTTCCCATTATGCTCGACCATACTGCCAACCATAATCCAAGGAATAACATCACCTTCAGGAAACCAACCGTAATCTTTACCAGGAGGATTAACTGGAGCGACTTTACCAACCTGGGTGAATGTTAGCATGATGTAGGGCGATAGCACTTTAAAGTGCATCTTGCCATTAGCTGGAGTATTGAGGCATTGATCAACGCTAGCTTGTAGCGCTTCAAGTTTTCCTTTAGCGAAAAAACCATACATATCGGCATTATCCATATTGCAGGGTGGATGTATAATCATATTGCCTGGGTAGTTAATGTAGGGAGGTAAATTATTCATCATACTCATGTCCTTAATATAACTTTATGATATCAACGTGAAAAATGGCTCAAGTTGATGCGCCCACAAACACTAAACGTTTTTTTTTGTAAAAACAAATTTTTTGGTGGAGATCAATATCATCCACTTTGATCATTACTGACATAGCTTCTCGGAAAATATAAATAGGATCTGTGTTATATCTTGTATGTTCTTAGTGAATAGTCTTGCTAGTTATAGTCCAACAATCAGTAACAACTTTGGCTTTTTTATAACGTATTTAATATCAAAATTCAGAAAATTACATTGATGGGTAAAGATAAAATATTTATGAAATAGGTCTTTGATAAAATTATTATAATTTTCCATTTCATTTATAAAAAAAGCATAATGTAAGTATGGTATACCGTTAAATAGAGGTATTGTTCATTGAAATTAATCTGTCGGATGTTTATAGTTAAGACTCAGGTTTTTTGTGGACTTTAATATAATATGCTGGTGTTTCCTTCACGCTTTTCTTTAAAGTTTGTAGCTCCTTTCTTTCTATTCTCTTTTTTCTCTTCTGCCCATAATCAGGATGTATTAGTTGTAACTGGAAAGCACGATGTTGAAAGTATTCAAAATGTGCCTGTTTCACTCATTGCTACCGATAGCGAATCGGCGTCAAACGTGGATGTTTTATTACCATCAAATATAACCCCAAAGCCACATCCGGTGCTGGAAGTTATAGTGGTAACGGCACAGAAACGCATAAAAAACCTTCAAAAGGTGCCGGTTTCAATATCGGCTTTTGATAGCCAATCATTATCGAGCTTGGGTATCCTCCTGCCGTCAGATATTGCTCAACAAACGCCTAATCTACAGGTATCACAACCTTATGGTGATGCGCAGCCTATTTTTACATTACGTGGAATAAGTATGACGGACTTTAACAGCAATCAATCTAGCCCTGTTGGTATTTATGTCGATGAGTCACCAATTGAGGCATCTTTTATGCAGGCTTCATACTTGATTGATATTGAACGTGCCGAAGTTCTACGTGGCCCACAAGGAACGTTATACGGTAAAAACACGACCGCTGGAGCTATCAACTTTACGAGTAAAATTCCTGAATTTGAGCGTAATGCACGCTTGCATTTTTCCTACGGCAATAATAATAACCTTCGTGTTTCAGGCGCAGCTGAAACCGTATTTATTGATGAGACTCTGGGGCTAAGAACCGCTTTTACCTACAGCGACAGTGACGGGTTTTATAAAAATAACTATGAAGGCGCTGAAGATTTACGAGAGATTAACAATTGGGCGCTTCGAACCTCGTTACGTTATAAAACAGATACTATTGATGCAACATTACGTTTGCAGTCAGGTAAGACCCTTGGAAATACGGCGGGAATTATTGCTAAAGGGCGAGGTCCTAATGGTTATGATGTGGCGGGCTTTTTTAGTGGTGGTGCAATAGAACAACGTATTGAACAAAACTATGATGACTTTGAAGGCTCAGAAGATAAAGTGGGTGCTTATAGAACAGAAACAGATAGTATTAATTTAGCCATAAAAGGTGCATTAACAAAAGATATTGATTATACCTCCGTGACAGCATGGTCAAAGGGTAAAGCTTTAAATGAGAACGGCGATGGTTCACCGGTCTCAATTCTTGAAATAGATTGGGGTAGTAAGATTGAGCAGTGGTCACAAGATCTACGTTTAACTACCAATTTTGAGGGGGATCTTAATGCTATTGTTGGCGTGTTTGTTAGTCACGATAAAATGAAAATTCAAAATGACCTGAGCTTTCTGTTGTTCACTGAGTCTTTAGGAGTGCCATTTGATCCTTCGCTAACGACTAGTGGTTTTACCGTAGGCCAAAGCTATCAACAACAGCGTGATTCTCAGGCTATTTATGCTCACTTAACCTACGACATTAATGAGTTTTTAGAAGGCTTCTTGGGTTTGCGTTATACCAAAGATAAAGGTGAACTTTCTAATGTCCATTCATGGGTGGGCGATTATGATGCTAATCACGCCTATGACTTAATTGTAGATCAGCCAACTAAGCGTTACGACGATGACAAAGTAAGCGGTAGTATGGGGTTGAAATATCAATTATCCGATGAATTTATGTTTTATGGTAGTTATAGTCAGGGGTATCGCAGTAGTGCTTTTAATGGTGGTGCAACTTTCAGTACGACTGAATTGACCGTAGCTGAACCTGAAACGGTACAGGCATACGAAATTGGGATGAAATCTCGTTGGTGGAATAATCGCTTGCAGCTTAATGGCGCGATATTTCATAATGATTACAAAAACCAGCAGCTGGTTAATATTGTTGGTGCGGTACGATTTCTGGAAAATGCGGGTAGCTCGTACATTGATGGTGTGGAATTAGAATTTCGTGCGTTATTGTCCCAGGACTTATCAATTAATATAGGTATTGGTTTACTCGATACTGAGTATGATGAACTTAGCTTAACAAACCCGGCGACAAGTTTACCCGTCGACCTTTCTGGTAATCAATTACCTTCGGCGCCCAGTGTAAATATGAATATTTCGGTGGATTACATCGCGGCTAAAGGGAGCTGGGGAGAAGTATCAATGCACTTAAATAGTCACTATGTGAGTAAACAGTGGTTCTCTGCTTACAATGATGACTATGGGTATGAGGAAATTAAAGCAGACGCTTATATGCAGTCAAATGCTAGGTTTACTTGGTCGTCAGTAGATGAAAGTTATGATGTATCACTGTGGATTAAGAGTATTGAAGAGAACAATGAGCCCGTTTATGCCATTAATGCTCAGCAAATGTTTATGTTTGATTATTATATTATGCCTATGCCTCGACACTATGGTCTTGATGTAAATTGGCGATTTTAAAAACTTCCGCTATTTAATTATTACTGTTTAGCGCCTTTAGTATTATTGGATTGGTCTACTTTATGTTAAGAAAAACATTCATATATGTTAATGCTTTGTTGTGTGTCGCTCTGTTGTTTGTTGTGTCATTCAGTGTAAGTGCTACAAAGGTAGAGCCGCTAATATTAAATTCTTCTACTGTTGATCGTGACTTTAGCGATCTTGTCACATACTACCAAGCTGACGACGTAGAACTCCCTGCCGGTTTAGATGACATACCTGGGTGGCTTGAAGATAAAAAAGTATTACCCCCTTCAGAAATCAACGCCAATGGAGATAAATTTTGGTTTGTGATAAAAATTTACAACCAGTCTGAATACAGTGACTTTGCTTTGTATCCCTATAATACTTTAATTGAGGATATGCGCTTCTCCATTTATTCTCAAAATGGTGTACAGCAGGTATTCTCAGGGGAAAACTATCCGACTGAATACGATTTTCATTACGGTAATAACATCACGCTAAATATAGGTGAACCGCACTATATTATTGGTTTTATTGAAAGTAGCTATTTTTACTTATCACTTAACATACGTGTTACACCGGTTGAAGCGTTTAAAGATCAAGTTACGTTAGAAAATTTAATTGTTGTACTGTGTTTGGGCATCGGACTCTCGTTGTGCATCTATAATTTTTTAATATATATTGCTTTTAAAGATCTCAGTCACCTTTATTATTCATTATTTACAGGTTCATGGGTTTTCTATTGGACTCATTTTCAATTGATTTTCCCTCGAATATCAGGCGACTCTTATTCACACCTACATTGGTTAGGTGTTGATTTAATGATTGTTTTTGGTATTTATTTTTATACACATTTTTTGAAATTGAAGGAGTTTCATCCAAAACTAAATAAACTTTCCATTTATTTTGCTCGCTTCGTTATTTGTTGCATACCTGTTGTTATGGCAGCTCCTGGCACAGGGTTTTGGTTGTTGACAATAGTAAGTAGTATTTATGTGCTGTTAGCGTTTTATGCGGGAATCTATTCTTGGCGACTTGGTTTTAGGCCTGCAAGATATTTTATATTGGCATATATAACCCTATCAGTGCCGAATATGCTTAATAATTTGATTACGTTTGATCTATTACCACCTATAAGTGTCACGGGATACTTTTTGGGGCTGATTGGTTTTGCTCTGGAATCGATATTACTTGCTTTTGCTATGGCCAATAAATTTAGTTTAATTAATGAAGAAAATATAGAGTTAAATAAGGGCTTGGAGGCTAAGGTTGAGCGGAGAACTTCACAGCTGGCAGTCTCTAACTTAAAGTTAAAAGCAGCCAGCGAAGCTAAATCTGATTTTTTAGCAAAAATGAGTCATGAAATTCGTACACCTATGAATGCTGTGATTGGTTTTAGTCGTTTGACACTTAAAACTGACTTGGACGATGTACAAGAAGATAATATTAGAAATATTTTGGAGTCAGGTGAAGGTCTATTAGTATTAATTAATGAAATTCTCGACTTTTCAAAGATTGAAGCGGGTAAGCTAACGCTTGAAAAAAGTTCATTTTCATTAGAAAAACTATTAAGTAAAGCAATCAATCTCAGTACTTTAAAAGCTCATGATAAAGGCCTTGAGTTGATTCTTAATGTAGACAAAAATATACCGCCCAAGCTTATAGGAGATTCATACAGGCTCCAGCAAATCATAGTTAATTTAATTAGTAATGCTGTTAAATTCACTGAAATAGGCACTATATGTATCAAATTACAGATTAAAGAAGACAGGGAGCAACAGTTAATGTTGCAATTTTCTGTTATTGATACAGGTATTGGCATGACTGAGGAACAGCAATCTAGATTATTTCAGTCTTTCTCTCAAGCAGATGACTCTGTGACTCGAAAATATGGGGGAACAGGTCTTGGCTTAGCTATATCAAAGCAGTTAAGTGAGTTAATGAATGGAGAAATATGGCTTGAAAGTGAAATGGGTAAAGGCACTGCTTTTCATTTTACAGCCTTGGTAGAAAAAGACGATTTCAACTCGGAAATATCGATTGATAAAAATAAATTATCAAAGCTGAAGGTGCTTATGGTGGACGATATTCCTCTAGCTAGATCTGTATTGCAATCCCTGCTAAATGATCTCGGTATTCATGCTGATGAAGCTGAATCAGGTAAAGAGGCAATTGAGTTTATTAAACGCTCTGAAAAAGATGATATTTACTATGATATTATTTTTATGGACTGGCGAATGCCCAATATGGATGGTATTGAAACGGTGCGTCATATTAGTGAGTTGGGTATCAAAAAATCGCCACATATTCTAATGGTTTCAGCTTATGACAAATACGCAGCTAAACCACTCATCAGTGGCACAGCGATTCAAGGGTTTATTGAAAAACCGGTTAATCAATCGATATTAATAGATTCTATTATTAATGTTCTGTCACCTCTTGTGGAAGAGCGCCCACGCGCTTTTAAAGCCGAAGTTGCTACGCCGAATTTAGCTTCTTTTCATATTTTATTAGTTGAGGATAACGTTCTCAACCGTAAAGTAATGCTAGGGTTTTTGAAGGATACGAACGTTCAAGTGGATATTGCAGAAAACGGTTTGATTGCATTGGACAAATTGCAGAAATCGACTTACGACTTAGTTCTGATGGATATTCAGATGCCGGAAATGGACGGGTTAACTGCCACTAAAGAAATTCGACAGACGTTGGAACTGGTTGATCTACCTATCGTTGCTATGACAGCCCATGCGATGCAAAGTGATGTTGAAAAAAGTCTAGAGGTCGGCATGAATACTCATCTAATTAAGCCGATTGATCCTGATATATTGTATAAAACATTGACCAATTTTTTGAGTGTTACAGTTGAAATGCATTTAGAAGAATCTGAAGAGTCAGGATTTAACCTTGATAGTACGGTTCTTTTAGGAGTTGATATCCCTCAAAATATTCAAGATAAATTATCTTTAATTAAGCAAGTAAAAGGCATTAAATATGATTTAGCCTTGGATAATTTAAAAGGTAATGTCGAGTTTTATTTGGATTTAGTAAACGATTTTGTGAATGGTCAAGAAAAAAAAGAAGCACTTGAACATTTGTATCGAAAGGGCGACTGGGAGACTCTCCACCGAATGATACATTCGCTAAAGTCGAATGCTGCTTATATAGGCGCTTTTGAATTATCGACATTATGTGATGAACTGGAATACACCTTGCTAGAGGGAGCACCAAGCAAGACTTTATTCGATATAACATTAAAGGAATTGGATATACTACTTGAAGATATTGCTCGTATAGTCAATACCACTCAAACTGAGCTAGCAGTTTCATTTTCAATTGAAAGTCTCCGCAGTGACTTGGATAAAATAAGACCGTTGCTGGAAGCTTCTGATTTTTCGGTGGAGAAATATTTACCCAGAATACAAACAATGTGTAAGAATAGTGAATATTCATTTTTTATTAATAATATAATTGAACTGGTTGATAATATTGAGTATGAAGAAGCATCGGAATATGCCGAGAAACTATATGCTGAAATTAGCCAATTGTAACGTAGCATTCATATTTTTTAATATCGCAGTACAGCTGAGAAAATAATTCATGAAAAACTTATTGCCTGAGCGTCAAACTATCTTAGTCATAGATGATGAAAAAGCTAATCTTAAAATTTTAAGTGAGCTTTTTAAGTCAAGAGTTAATATTATTTTGGCAAAAAATGGTACGCAGGGCATTGAAAAAATAATAAAATTTAAGCCGGATCTTATTTTACTGGATATTATCATGCCAGGAATGAATGGATTTGAAGTTATCATGCAACTGAAAAATAATGAGGAAACTTCTTCTATACCTGTAATTTTTATTACAGGTCTCACAGATGTAGTCGATGAAAGTCAAGGCTTGGCATTAGGTGCCTGTGATTATATCCAAAAACCTTTCCATCTTGATATCGTCAGTGCGCGTGTTAATCTGCATTTGAAATTGGCAGAGCAGCGCTTGCAGCTTGAGCAGTTAGCAAATTTAGATTCGTTAACCTGTGTTCCTAATCGTCGAAAATTCTATGAAATGTTTGATCTTGAGTGGAGAATGTCCGTCAGAGAAAAGACACCTTTATCTCAGATTATGATTGATATAGATTATTTCAAACAATATAACGACCAATATGGGCATGCGGCAGGAGATCAAGCTTTAAAAAAAGTGGCACAAGTCATTTTTAAGCAATTAAGAAGACCTTTTGATTTTGTTGCTCGCTACGGAGGTGAGGAATTTGCTGTGTTGCTACCGAATACCCCAGCTCAAGATGCATTTAGTATAATGGAGTCTTGTCGTCAAGCAGTGGAAGATCTGAAAATAGAACACGAAAAAAATACGGGCAGTAAATATCTGACAATCAGTATTGGTGGAGTCAATTGCTTTCCAACGCAGGTCATGTGTTCTGTAGCTACGTTTAAGTTGGCTGACGATATGTTGTATAAGGCAAAAGGAGAGGGACGAAATTGCGTTGTATGGCACAATTAGTTTCAGGAAAAAGTCGTTGGCTTTTGCTTTTTAGTCACTATTTTTGCCAAAATTATTTATCCATTAACTGGACGCTATATGTAAAAGGGATCACATCATAGATGGGTCGATGAACTATCTCTTTTTGATAGGGGGTCATAGAGAAAAGTACTTTTACTACCTAGTGAAGATAACCTATAACAGAGTCAAACACTTAGTTTGTGTCCAAGCTAGACATGATATGCTTAATCAGGAAAGTATTAACTGATAATACACCGCAACAACCAGAGACGAGTTGTGGTTTACCTTTTTTATTCTCGATAAAAAACTCAATTGAGTGTATTTCATCAAGTTAGTAATAACAGGTATTGATGTTGCTCGTATACTTTATACATATTCTCATGCATCGACCAACCGACTGAGAGATTTAGGTTACTCCGCCGATGTTATGTCAGTACATGGCTTTCGTAGTACTGCATCTACCATTTTGCATGAACAAGGCTGGAATCACGATATTATTGAGGCGCAATTAGCACATTTAACTGGCACGGCAACATCACGCGCTTATAATCGCTCAATATACTTAGCCGACAGAAAAAAGATGATGCAAGCGTGGGCTGACTATTTAGATTATTTAATTGATAGTTAATTTTTTGTAAATATTCCTTATGTATAATGCCTATTAAAGCTTATGCTTGATATATTGAAAAAATAGGTACAATAAACTTAATTTGAACTCTTATTTTAATTCGGATAGCAAAAAAATTGAGTTTTAAATTTTAAATAAATAAGTACAGCTAATTATGACAATAAACACACCACAATCCGATAATTTACTTAATGAGAGTCAAAAATCAGAGTTACTCATTTTGAAAGATCGTTTTAATACGTCACTTCTAGATATTATGAATACGTCAGGAAAATATAATGCTAGCCTAGATTTACTTAAAATATGGCCTGAAACGAATAATTTACCTGAACTTTATAGTCAGCTAACAGAGCTAAAAAAGTGTCTTAATAGTTTTAGACCGCTCAATCCAAGCATGGTAAAAAACCTCAATAAAGAGCTAGATATTAAATATACCTATGAATCAAACTGCATTGAAGGGAACTCATTAACCTTAGGTGAAACTGACCAAGTAATTAATACAGGGCTAACCATCGGTGGTAAACCGCTTGTAGACCATTTAGAAGCTATCAACCATCAAGAGGCTATCCAGTATATTCGTGAGTTGGCTAGGCAAGAAATTGAACTGTCAGAGCGTGAAATTAAAAATATTCACTCACTAATACTTAAAGGTATTCAAGACGAACATAAAGGCCAATATAGGAAACAGCCTGTGTTTGTAATGCAGGAAGATGGCAGTAAACACGATTTTCCGCAGCCTTATATTTTGCCAAAATTAATGGAAGATTTCTTTCTGTTTTTCAATGAATATAAAAATATTTTACACCCTGTTGAAATGGCGGCACATCTTCATCAAAAATTAGTAAATATTCACCCTTTTATTGACGGTAACGGACGTACTTCGAGGTTAGTGATGAATTTATACTTATTTCAGCACGATTACCCTGTAACGGTAATTGATTCAGAAATGAGTAAACGTAAGGAATATTACAGTGTTTTATCTCATTATCGTGGTGTTATTAGCGGTGGTGATAGTTCACCTTTTCAGCTATTTGTTGCTCAAAAAGCTAAAGAATCATTAATTGAACAGTTAAACTTCTTCTCGCAAGATGGTACGGATGAAGGAAAAGAAAAAGGTTATGAATTCTTTAAGAAAGTTGAAAACTTACTTAAAAAGTAGAATATATATAACAATTTAAAGCCGATGAATATCGGTTTTTATATTGCCTTATCTTGTTGCGATCCACTGAGTAATATCGCTAGATCGCCAACCAATAATACTTGAAGATAACGGCACTCTTGCTGGAAGCTTTCCCGAACGCTCTAATCGCCAAATAGTTGTTCGTGAAAGCCCTGTTAGCTCTTGCACTTCTTTAGCATGAATTATACGTTCAGGGTTTGGTGTTGGTTGTGTTGCCGATTTAACAACAGAGCAAGGTTTAATGACCGCTGAAGAGGCTAGTTAATTTTCTGTTGCTAAGCAAGTTTTGGTAAGTCCGATTGATTCAAAACAAGCTCAAATTGATAAAAATAGAGCTGAGATTCAAAAGGCTAGAGCTTCACCTAATCGTTCATTAGAGCAAGATAAAGATTTAGAACGTTAAATAATATTCAGCAAGCCAAAATACTCACAATGGTTCATGTGAGCGTTCTAGAGATGGTCACATAGATTAGTGGCAAGCTTGTCCTCTTTTTATAGCAGGCGTTTAATTTTATTCGGAACTACCTAGAGCTATGAAGTAGTCTTCAGAGCTAACTACCCTAAAGGCTGGGCTAATTGATCATTTTGTTTTTTTAGCTTGATCAATAAAATCGTTTAAGTAGTCAATATGCTGTTCGTTCTTGCGAATACCTACAAAGATCTGTTTACCAATACCTTTCTCTCCAAAACGAATACTCTTGATAGGCATTGATTTTGAGTACTCATCTACTAACCAGCCCGGCAAGGCACAAACACCTCGGCCAGCGGCGACCATCTGTAACATGATCTCAGTTGTTTCAATGTTCGTGTGTTTCTTTACTGAACACTTTGCTGGATTAAGAAATTGACTAAAAATATCGAGCCTCAGTGGCTCAACAGGATAACTAAATAGCACTTCTTCGCTTAGTTGCGCGGGTAATACAAAATCTTGCTCTGCAAGTTTGTGAGACGAGGAAACGACGAGTCTATGTTCATAGTCAAAAACGGGTATGTAGGCTATTTTAGGTTTAAAGAGCGGATCTGGTGTAATAAGTACATCTATTTCGTAGCTAAGTAATGCCCCTAAAGCGCCAAACTGGAACTCCTGCTTCACGTCCATATCGATGTCTGGCCACCGCTCTAGATAAGGCTGAATTACTCTAAGTAGCCATTGATAACAAGGATGGCACTCCATTCCAATTCGTAGCGACCCCATTTCACCTTTTGCAATCTGACTCAGTAATAATTCCGTGTGTAAAAACTGAGGCAATACTCTATTAGCAAGCGTTTGAATACGCTCTCCAGCAGCAGTAAGGCGCAGGTTTCGACCGTTTTTTTTCCATATAGGAGTAGCAACTTGCCCTTCTAATTTTTTGATACTGTGACTTAACGCAGATTGGGATAAGTGCAACGAATCAGCAGCTTTAGTTAGGGTTCCATGTTCTTTTATTGCGGTTAGTATTTCTAAATGGATCCTTTCTAACACCTGTTAACTCCTATCTTTAGCTTTAATGATGAACTAGATTCATTGATTGATGAAGTTATATTATTTTTATTCATCAAACAAGTTAATTTACAATTACCATTTACTGTTCAACAACAATTAACAGGAATAAAATTTATAAGAAAAGTTGCGGCAACATACGTAAGCCAGTCAATAGTAATACTAAGGCAAAGATTCTTTTCAGTTTTACCGCATCTAATTTTGCGGCCAGTGATACCCCTACCGGTGCGAATAATACCGTTAGCGGCACAATACAAAGGAAGCCAAATAGGTTGACCAAGCCAAATGTTCCCGCTGGAGCATCGCTTGGTGTACTACCCAAAGTCAACATTGTTAGCGTAGCTGGCAACGAAATAATTAACCCTATTGCCGCAGCTGTGCCAACTGCCTTGTGAGTGGGATAGCTATACTGGGTGAGAAGTGGAACCGAAATAGTGCCGCCGCCAATCCCAACCATTGAACTGAAAAAACCAATGGATGTGCCCATTACCGTTTGTCCTGCTTTACCAGGAAATTTTTGATACCGAGCGGATTTTCCCGTGCTGAATAACATATTTAGTGCCGATAAAACCGCTATCACCCCAAACATTGTAGTAAGTATAGTGCCCTCAACGCGAGTCACTAGCCAACTACCAGCCATGACACCTATAAGAATAAATACAGCCCAACGTTTGAGCAGGTCAAAATCTACATTACCTTTTTGGTTATGAGAACGTATTGAACTAATCGACGTTGGTACTATGGTAGCCAGTGAGGTTGCTGTCGCAACAAGCATCGCAGATTCTGATGATACGCCAAAGCTCTGGAACAAGAAAAATAGCACAGGTACGATTACGATACCGCCACCTACGCCTAACAAGCCAGCTAAAATGCCTGCAAATACACCTGTGGCAACTAATGCCAAAAAGGGTGAGATATTATTTGTTATAAATTCAATGATATTCATTAGATACTACTTCTATTTTTCGTTGCTATTTTTTAAGAACCACAAAGATCTTACTATCAATTTAAGGGGTAATTGCAAACAGTAAATAGTATGCCCCTATTATTTTTAGCCATCAAAAGTAACCTGGGTAAAATTAATATATTTCTTTGTTATTGGTTAGCGATTGATTAGTTACGGGTGGATAGTTCTCTTCGGACTATTTCTGCGCCTGCAGTTAAGGCATTTAGCTTGCCTCTTGCCACTTGGTGAGATAAAGGTGCCATGCCACAGTTGGTGCAAGGGTAAAGCTTGTCGGCATCTACATATTTGAGTGCTTCTCGTAGGGTCTTGGCGACTTCCTCTGGTGTTTCAATGGTATCGGTTGCGACATCAATGGCACCTACCATCACTTTTTTACCTCGAATAAGTTCAAGTAGCTCGATTGGAACATGAGAGTTATGGCATTCTAGCGAGATAATATCGATAGTAGATTTTTGCAGTTTGGGAAAAGCTTCTTCATATTGTCGCCACTCTGACCCCAACGTTTTTTTCCAATCTGTATTGGCTTTGATGCCATAACCATAACAAATATGTACAGCAGTTTCACACTTAAGCCCTTCAATTGCTCTCTCTAAACAAGCAATACCCCAATCATTAACCTCATCAAAAAACACATTAAATGCAGGCTCATCAAATTGGATAATATCAACACCAGCCGCCTCTAATTCTTTGGCTTCTTGATTGAGAATTTTGGCAAACTCCCAGGCTAGTTTTTCACGACTTTTATAATGATCATCATAAAGCGTATCTATCATCGTCATGGGACCAGGAAGGGCCCATTTAATAGGTTGCTTGGTTTGCTGACGTAAAAACTTGGCATCTTCAACAAAAACTGACTTTTGGCGACTAACAGGGCCAACGACCGTTGGTACACTTGCATCATAACGATCACGAATTTTAACGGTCTTACGTTTTTCAAAATCAACACCGTTGAGGTGCTCAATAAATGTTGTGACGAAATGTTGGCGCGTTTGCTCGCCATCACTGACAATATCGATACCTGCTTGTTGTTGATCTTGCAATGACAAACGTAACGCATCATGTTTGCCCTCAATTAATTCCTCACCTTGCAATTTCCAAGGTGACCAAAGCGTCTCAGGTTGTGCAAGCCAAGAGGGTTTAGGTAAACTGCCTGCCGTTGAAGTGGGTAACAGTGTTTTGTTAAGAGATGTTTTCATAATAGATGATGCCGTATATTTTGGTTATTTATTAAAGATAAGTATTGAACCTAGCTATTGAACCTAGCTATTGAACGTAACTATTGAACATAGTTAGCAGACCATTGCTCAAGAACAGCTTGGTATGGTTTGATGAAGTGCTCCTCAGCAAATTTTCCCTGCTCATTAGCCAGCTGGCCACGCTCTTCTCGATCATAAACAATTTGAGTTAATGAATGATCTAGGTTCTTTAAATTGGGCTGATAGGATTTTCCTGCAACAGCATTTGCATTATAGATCTCAGGTCGGTAGATTTTTTGAAAAGTTTCCATCGTGCTGATGGTGCTTATAAACTCAAGATTAGTGTAATCATTAAGTAAATCACCAAAGAAATAAAAAGCCAAAGGCGCAACACTATTTGACGGCATAAAATAACGAACCTGTAAGCCCATTTTTTTGAAATATTGCTCAGTCAAAGAAGATTCATTTGGCTGGTATTCAACACCTAATACGGGGTGCTGATTTTCAGTTTGATGATAGGTCTTGTTATCTGAAACACTGAGACATATCACCGGTGGCTTATTAAAATTCTGCTTGTAACTATTTGAATTCACAAAATACTGAAAGAGCTTCCCATGCAGTTCGCCAAAGTTATCTGGAATACTAAATTTGGGCTGATTCTTATTATGGTTCTGCAGTAATACGCTAAAATCATAATCTCGCACATAAGAGGAAAAATTATTCCCTACAATGCCTTCAATGCGTTTGTTAGTTTTATGATCAACAATATTCGTTTTCAATATTTCAATCGATGGGAAGGTTTGATCACTGCCTTCAATATCCATATCAACCGAAATGATGTCAAGTTCGACAGAATATCGTTCTCCTTTGGGGTTATCCCAATGCGCTAAGGCATTAAAACTATTGTCAATCATCTTTAAGGCGTTGCGCAAGTTCGCTTGGCGGTAGTCTCCTCTGGCCAAATTAGCAAAGTTGGTAGTGATACGCGTATTGTCTGATGGCTGATAATTTTCATCGAAACAAGTGCTCTTAATAGTAAATGTAAAGTCTTTATTCATTGTGATCTGTATCCTATTCCTGAGGTGAAAGCTGAGGTAAAAGCTTGAGATAAAACCTAAATTTATTTCTTGCTCTCTCTAGACTTTCCAATCTTCTTTATTGATTTTTCAGTCGGTAGTCTTCACAGTCTTTTTTGGTTTATGCTTAAAGGCTTAATTGAGAACCAACTGCAATATTGTCTAAAGTTCAAAGCAGAGTGTGTTTTATACTTGGTTCGTAACATGAATAAAATTGATTTTACTTCATTGATATATGAGCTGTGCTCATGGATTGTTTTATTCGTAAGTTTTGGATCATTCCTATCAGTCTTTCGGGGTTATAGGATCACACATTTAGTCTTAAACTGATTATCGATCAAACACCACCGAAAAATGGACAATGCCAATACATAATTGGAGCCTTTGTTTATCTCAGTTAGCTATTTATTTTGAAGGACGTTTAGACAGCGTACTCGATATTTAACAATTTAAGCTGACACAAAATTTTGAACGCTCCCATTTTTTATTACCGTTTTTATTTTTAAACGCCTCGATTAACTAGGATATTATTCTTTATCAGGTGTTTTATGCCATTAGATCGCCTATTCACATATTTGTCATTTTAGTGACTCATTAATTTAATTTTTCATTCACTAAACTGTCAAAAGGTACCGTCAATATACCCGTCACTTTCAGTACTTCTTCCATTTTATCTATTAGAAGCCTGTTTGCCATTAATCACTTTAATCCTTTTAAAATTTGGAAAAATTATGTCAATAAGTGTAATGAAAACATTTAAATTATCAGCGTTGGCTATCTCTTTAGCTGTAGGACTATCAGCTTGTGATGGCGATGATGGAAAAGACGGTCAAGCCGGTGACGCGGGTATTCAAGGCCTAGTAGGAACAGACGGTGCTGACGGCATTAATGGTCAATCAGCTCCGATTTTAACTCGTTTAGCAACGGTGCCAACGGGGGCTGAAGTGACAGGCGCATTTTTGACTGAGGAAGGTGATTTATTCTTCAATGTTCAACATCCATCTGATGCCAACACTATGACGGAAGGTGTGAATAACAAACCTTACAATAAAGGTACCGTTGGTGTTTTACGTGGTGTTAACTTTAATAACTTACCAAAAACCATTGTTAACTCTCCGGTACCAGACACAGAAGAAGAGCGTCAAGTCGTCGTATCTGCGTTAGGTGAATATCAAATCATTGGCCAAACGAATGATACCTTTGCTGATTTAGGTGAAAAAGGTTTAGCTGGTGGTTTAGGTGTGCACTACGGCATCATTTCCGGCGATAAAATCATTGAAAACAATGCACCTGACTTTAACGGTTATGTTTCAACAGGTGAAGGTGAAGGGTATTTATTCACTAACTGGGAGTCGTACCCTGGCGGTGTAAGCCGTATGAAAATCGAAAAAGATGAATTTGGTAGCTGGTCTGTTGCTGAAGCTATGATGGTTGATTTCGACAGTGTCGGCGGTACTGCAGCAAACTGCTTCGGTTCAGTTTCTCCGTGGGGTACACCACTAAGCTCTGAAGAGTGGATCGTACGTTCAACGGTTGACTCTACTACTGATGCTAGCTGGAATGATCCTGCCAACACGAGCACTGATAATCTTGAAGCGTTAACCGCTCCTGATTTTCCTAACCCGTACCGCTACGGCTATACCGTTGAAATTACAAATGCCACATCTGATAAACCTGTTCCCGTTAAACATTACACTATTGGTCGTTATGAGCATGAAAACTCTACTGTAATGCCTGATCGTCGTACGGTTTATTCATCACAAGATGATACTGGAGGCGTATTGTTTAAATTTGTTGCTGACGCCGATGAAGATTTAAGTTCAGGCACAATATATGGCGCTAAGCTAGTACAAGACGCTGGTAGTACTGAGCCTGCAACCACGGGTTTTGATGTGACATGGGTTGAAATAGCATCTGGCGACAACGCAACTATCGAAGCATGGATTTCTGAATACGATGGCATTGATACCTCAGATTATGTTGACGGCGAAACGAGCTATATGACGCTTGCTGACGTACAAGCATGGGCGAATGGCGACGCTAATTACCCATCAGTAGCTGATGGTGGTAGCGCGGTAACTGCAGGTCAAGCTATGGACGATAGATCTGCATTTTTAGAGTCTCGTCAGGCAGCTAAAATGAAAGGAGCCACAGCAGAGTGGAGAAAACTTGAAGGTATCAGTATCAATCACGACCGAGCGCTAGAAGCCGTCGGTGGTGTCGAGGCAATTGCAAACGAAGACGTTACAGCAGCATATATGTATATGGGTATTGCCGATTTAGACAACACACTAATCGATGATGAAGGCGATATTCAATTGTCTGCTCGTGTTAAAGATTGTGGTGGTGTTTACCGCGCTAAACTTGAAGAAAATTATAACTTGGCTCGAATTGAGCCTGTTGTCATGGGTGGCACTTATCGCTCTAGTTTAACGGGTGCACTGCGTTGTGATGTTGAACAACTATCTCAACCTGATAACGTCATCGTTATGCGTGATGGTCGTATTATCATTGGTGAAGATGGTTTCCAAGAAAACAATACCTTATGGATGTACGATCCTAAGTCTCTTTAATTGCTAAATTAAGGGATAGCTTTAAATATAGCGGGACTTTTGTCCCGCTTTCATAAATGATAAAAAATGCGATCTTCAATTAAAATAACACTAATAATCTCGATTCTTTTTATTCTTTCTGCTTGTTCAGAGCAGTCAAATGAAGTGTCGATAGATAAAAAAACTGATGCGGAACTGTCTTTAGCTACACCTTATTCAGAGGGTGACGCTATTCCAGCGATGGCCTACATAGAACATCAAGAAATTTACAATGCAGAGTCTGTTATCCCACCTCAGTGTTATACCAAAACACAAGGTACCAACAACCCTTGTTATACTTGTCATCAATCTTATACAAATAGCCCTGATCGCCCTAACACAATGAATGATGGTTATTTACAAGGTGAGTATCAATTTTCTGATTTAGGTACTAAAAATCATTGGAAAAATTTATTTATTGATAGAAGCCAATTGATAGAGCAAATTTCAGATAAAGAAATTAAGCAATGGATCTCACAAGACAACTATGCTGATTTTGTAGAAAGCTTTAGCAGCAATAAAAACTGGCAAGGCGAAGTAACGGCAATTAAAAATTTAGCTTATCCAAATAAAGCCTTTGACGATAAAGGCTTAGCAAAAGACGGTAGCCATTGGGTCGCATTTAATTATAAACCTTTTCCAAGTACTTTTTGGCCAACTAATGGCTCTACAGGTGATGCCATGATCCGCCTACCTAAAGCCTTTCGAGAAAAAAGCGGTAAATTCTCAGTCGACGTGTATTTTGCTAACTTGGCGTTAGTAGAAATGACCATGAAAGGGGTACAAAGTATTTCAACTATACCAGTATCAGAACACGCCATTGGTGCAGATATTGATGGCAACAGCCAATTAACAAGCAATGTCAATCAAATCAATTTACGTACACATTACTTAGGTGACGCGAAAAACATAGCATTAAATAATTTATTGTACCCAGAAAACACTGAATTTTTACATACCGTTCGATATATAGGTGTTAATGACGATGGCACTATATACAACGCTCAACGTATGAAAGAAGTACGTTATATGAAAAAGCATAGCTTTAAAAACAAAGCTGAATTGGCGTCAGAATACTACTTAGAAGCTAAAGAAAAGCATTTTGAAAATTTGCCCCAAGTACATTTATTAGGTGACAAAGGTGTGAATAGTAATATGGGCTGGACACTCAATGCCTACATTGAAAATGCGAAAGGTGAATTACGTCATCAAAACTCGCAAGAGCTAGCTTTCTGTGCCGGTTGTCACAAAACCATAGGTTCGACATTAGATCAAACCTTCTCTTTTCCTCGTAAAGTTGAGGGCTCAGAAGGATGGGGTTATATCAACTTAGCTAAACAACAAGATGCTCCAAATTTAGGTGAAGAACAGGGTGAAATACTAACCTACTTTCAACGAGTTGGTGGGGGCGATGAATTCCGCCAAAATAAAGAAATGCTGCAACGATGGTTTAATCAAGATGGTACAGTAAATTCACAAAAGGTATCTAGTGCACAGAGTGTCTATGAACTTATCACTCCCTCTAGCGAACGCGCGCTTAAGTTAAATAAAGCATATTTATCTATCGTGCGTGAGCAAAGTTATATATTTGGCCGGGACGCTAATTTGACCTCAGCCACCAACGTATTACAACACGTTGATGAAAGCCAAGCACCTTTGTCTATCGAGCATCGCTATGATTGGGATATACGCTTAGATTGGTCAAAAACATCAACTTCAACTCAGGTTAAACTGAATTAAGTCTGATGGCATTCGCGCTATGTGATTTTATTATGGCTAGCTTATTAATGGGTTAGCATCCTTAGGTGCTAATTTTCTGTTTTTTTGACAGAAAGTAGCTACTGATAGCATATTTCCCATCTCCTAAACCAAGCAGTGCTACTGCCAATAAAGTGAGCAGTAGCGGATATTCCCATCCTCCTCCTGAATTACGTCATGCAACAAGAATAAAGTTGGTCATGCAGTATTTAGCTGAGGCCTTTTTACAGGAATGGGCGGTATGAAGTCATTGCATGGTTAAATTGATTTTTGTTTCCAGTTCTTTGAAATTATGAGATATTAAGGTAAATAAAATAACGATTATGGCTAGGGAATTGTTGAGATTTATCCTGCTATATAATTATGCTTTAAGAGGTGAGCTATTGTCTAAAGTTATTTTGCAAGGTCATATAGTCGTGCCTGATACCGATTTAGTTATTGTTAAGAGCGAGCTTATCACTCATAAAAAGTTGACTGAACAAGAAGTTGGTTGCTTAATCTTTGAAGTGACTCAAGATAGCACTAACATTAATGTATTTAGTGTTTATGAGGAGTTTGTCGATCAGCAAGCATTTGATTACCACCAAAAAAGAGTTAAAAACTCAACTTGGGGCAAAGTTACAGACAATGTCCAAAGACACTACCAAATTAGTTATGGCGTTCAAAGCACATAATAAGTATTTGAACAGTAACAAAATCGTTGGCTTTTGTTGCTGTTCGCTAACTTTAGCCAACAAATTTGCCTATTATGGGCGTTAACTGTTTAAAACAAGTGGAAAAATTATGAGGATTGTATGTTAGTTACGGGGGCTTTTTTAGCAATATTTATAAGCTTGGTTCACTCTTATCTCGGTGAGCGCTATATTTTGATTCGATTGTTTAAGGGAGAGTTACCTAAATTACTGGGTAGTGACTGGTTTACCAAGCGAGTTCTAAGGTTTGCATGGCATTTAACGACGGTAGCTTGGTGGGGATTCGCAGCCATTCTTTTTATGCTTTCGAGTCCAAGTGAAGATATTCAACAGCAAATACTTATGGTTATTGCCGCGGTATTTTTAATCAGTGGTTTACTTTCGGCTGCGTTTACCAAAGGTAAGCATATTTCTTGGCTATTTTTTTGGTCAATTGCTGGGCTGAGCTTTTACGTTGCCCAGAGCAGTTAAATAAGCACACTAACGATCGCCCACAAAAAGGAGCTGTGGGCTAGACTTCACTATTAGCCGTTCGTCCCATGATGACGGGCTTTAGGCGCTAGGTATAGAGAACGTTATGGCCAATCTCCAGACTACCATCAAAAACACAATCAAAAGCTCTATTAATGAAAGAAATGAACTGCCTTTTGCGGTGTATTCGTCAATTAAAGAGCAGAACCTATTAAATGTGCCTATTGTAAAACCATTGTTAGTGGTTGTTCTCAGCGGTTGTAAAGAGCTAGGTAAAAATCACGAACTGATATGCCATGCGGGTCACTTTATCTTTTTATCTGATAGCCCGGCGATAAACATGCGTAACATCCCGAAAGGTGAAGAGTATTTTGCGCTGTTAATTGAATTTGACTATCAAGATTTTAATGGTCTGCAAAATAATGTTGTCAATAAACAACATTATTGCATGGGTGAAACAACGCCGATACTCGAGCAATGCTTGCAGCAATTTGTTGAAAGTGCACTTTGGGCGCCTAAGAACTTGTGGTCTTCACGAAAAAGAGAGCTCATAGAGTTACTTTGTTATATGGGGCATAAAGAAATTTTATCCATGATGGCTAATGCCAAATTAGGACATAGATTACATGATATGTTCTGTAAGCATGGCTTTTATGAATTAACCAATGAACATATTTGTCAACAGTTAGCCATGAGTGAATCGACGCTGCGCCGAAAACTGAACTCAGAAGGAACTAGTGTGCAAGAGATTAAGGATCAAGCTAGATTAAGTCTAGGTTTGCATTTGTTACAAACAACGCGACAACCTATCAGTTTAGTGGCTGAAAAATGCGGTTATCAATCCCAATCACGATTCACCGATCGTTTTAAACGACGCTTTGGGTTAACCCCTTCTGAACTTAGAAAAACTAAAATGGCGGATTAGGGCGAAATTATGACGGTTTCGGGGCAATAGCAATGGTAAAAAAGGTTAACATAACGATTAAATTAATCACAAGTTAATCACAAACTAATCATAAACTAACGAGGGTAATTATGCGTTATACACCGAAACTTCTTTCAACTGCATTACTGGGTCTTTCAGCATCGGTATTTGCCGGCGATCTGACATTAACTAGCCAAGATATAGCTCAAGGTGAATTTATGCCTAAAGCACAGGAATTCACTGGCTTTGGCTGTGCTGGCGGCGATTTATCACCACATCTTAAATGGTCAGGCGCACCTAAAGGCACAAAAAGTTTTGCCATTACCGCCTATGATCCTGACGCGCCTACAGGCAGTGGTTGGTGGCATTGGCAAGTAGTGAATATTCCAAAAAACGTGACAGAAATAGCAACAGCTGCCGGTAGTACGAAAAAAGATCTTGCGCCACAAGGCAGTATGCAAATAAAAAATGATTACGGTAGCCGGGGCTATGGTGGCGCTTGCCCGCCTTCAGGCCATGGCGTACATCACTACCGCTTTACCATACATGCACTCTCGGTAGAAACACTGGCCTTGCCTGAAGATGCTTCTGGGGCATTAGCAGGTTACATGATTAATGCCAACACCATAGAATCTAGTACTATTGAATCTTTGTATAAACGAGACTAGCTGAATTTAATCGCATATATATTTGTTTATAAAAAAGCCCGAATAGCAATATCCGGGCTTTTTTCTGTCATCTTTAATTATACTTTTAGCCATAGCAGCCTAAATAAATTTCGCTCATTTCTTTCCATTAATATTACTTATCGGTGTTTAGCTATAAATCATTGTAGATTTTTGAACGCTAGCTTACATCAAGCGTTACCATGTTTCTTATAGCAGTCTTTTGATTTATATCAATTAATAATGATATTTTTAAGGTTAGGTGCCATACTGATTTCAATTATGGAATAAAAAATTTTAATGGGATTATCTTGTTTCTTGACCAGCAAAACGGCACATATTTAGCGATGAACTTCGAGCACACGTTTGACAATGCGACAACATTGGCTACCGATACATGTAATTGCCTAATATCACAAATCAGTTTAGTCAATGTAGGCAAGCAATGGTGTCGAATAAACAAGGTTTTGAGTGTTACATCATTAGATAAAAACATAGAAATTCATGAGCTTATACTTAACGAAAATGACTTTTGTGAAGTGCCAGATACCTTTGAAGATATTCGTTTCACTGAAAATAAACTACTAGTCCATGGAGAGGTTGTTAGATATTGCGCAGGCATACCTTTGATGATGTCTGATGGCTGTGTCATCGGCACGTTATGTGTTATGGATAGTAAACCGCAAAAATTGACTGCATATCAAATATCAGTTTTTCGTTTATTGGCTAGAGATATTGCTTCACAGATAGAGCTAGTTAAAAAAAACTATGAGCTTAATAGTGAAATAGATGAATTTATGCATATAGTCTCTCATGATTTGAAATCGCCCATCAATGCGATAAAAAATGTTACCTCATGGATCAAAGAAGATTTAGCCGAAGATGTTGTGGCGAGTAATAGCAAGTATTTTGGCATGATTGAAAATAGTATTAACCGCATGCAATTACTACTGAGTGGTTTACGCCACTATTCGCAGACGGGGCGAGGTAATACCCCAGCAGAGCATTTGAATTTTAGCTGCATTGTGAAGGATTGCTGCGCCAAGCTAAATATAAGTAAGGAATTTGATGTCAACGTTAATGATTGTGAGATTAAGCTTCCAAAACGCCATTTATCCATTGTTTTGTCTCATTTAATTTCTAATGCCATTAAACATCACGATAAAACATCAGGGCTCATTACTATACATTGTCTAGCTAACGCTGCTGATTATCAATTTTCAATAACTGATGACGGTCCAGGTATTCCTCTTGAGCTACAGGATAAAATATTTAAGCCATTTCAAACGCTTAAATCAAAGGATGAAATAGAGGCTAACGGACTTGGTTTAGCCATGGTAAAAAAAATATTAGCCATTTATGGCGGCACTATCAGTGTTACCTCGCAAGTTGACCATGGTGCTAAGTTCAACATTGTTTGGCCAAATTAATGATATGTATAATGTTCAAAAGAATTAGTGGTTTAGTCGCGTAAAATCTCAGATTAGGAGGAATTATAATGGAAATATTATTGGTAGATGATGATGCGATTGACCGAGAAACGGTTAAAAGAGCATTAAGTAAGAATGAATATGCGCCACGATTACATGAAGTATGCTCTGCCGAAGAAGGCTTGAAAGCGGTTGAAAATAAACGCTTTGATGTTTTATTACTTGATTATAGAATGCCAAAAATAGATGGCATCGAAATGGTGATAGAACTAAGAAGCCGGCCTAATCTTGGTGAAATGGCTATTGTTATGATGAGTAATTCTGACGATGAAGTACTGGCTCTTTCATGTTTACAGGCAGGCGCTCAAGATTTTATTACCAAAAGTGAAATAACGCCAGCAAAACTTCACCGAGCTATTATTCAAGCTAAAAAGCGCTTTGAGCTGGAGAAAAAACTCTACGATAGCTTTTGCCAAGTACGAGAATTGGCAGAAAAAGACTCATTAACGGGCTTATCAAATCGCTACCATTTTGAAGAAGCGTTAAAAGTATCTATTGCCAATAACAAACGCTCTCAACATAATATTGCCCTATTGCTGTTAGATCTCGACCATTTTAAAAATGTTAATGATACCTACGGGCATGAAACGGGCGATAACCTACTTAAGCATGTTGTTGATCGCATTAGTCTTTGTTTACGGGGTAATGAGTTGTTTGGTCGCCTTGGCGGAGATGAATTTGCCATTCTAATTACCGGGCTAACATTTGCCAATAGCGCCACGGCCGTCGCGCAACGTATTATTCAATCATTAGAAGTTCCTATTGAAATTGACGGTCATATTATACAGTGCGGTGTTAGCGTTGGTATTGCCATGCACCCTCAAAATGCAGACACCGCAGAAACGTTAACAAAGTATGCTGATATCGCTATGTACCGCGCTAAGAAGCAAGGGCGAAATCAATTATGTTATTTTGAAGAGTTAATGCAAGAGCAGTTTTCACGTAACTATCAAATTGAAATAGAATTAAAAAAATCGATAAAAAATAAAGACTTTGAACTTCATTATCAACCAGTGATCAATACAAAAAGTAAAGAAATGGTTGGTTTTGAAGCACTTATTCGATGGCCAAACTGCTCGTTAAAGAGTACACCAGATGAGTTTATTCCTATTGCAGAACAATCGCGCCTCATTGACAAAATAGGTGAATGGGTATTAGATACGGCGATTAAACAGCTGTCTGTTTGGCAAACAAAATTTAATGCTGAGCTGACCATGGCAATAAACATCTCAGCGATACAGCTTGTACATACATCACTTACCTCAAGTATTGAACAACTCTTAGCAAAATATCATGTTGCCCCTGAATCCATTGTATTAGAACTTACTGAAACTGCCTTGTTATCTCAAGACGAGGAAAGCAGTAGCAGGCGTATAGCGCAACTTAATGATCTGGGTTGCAAGTTAGCGTTAGACGATTTTGGCACGGGTTTTTCTTCCTTATCGCACTTACTCAATTACCCGATTAATATTGTTAAATTAGATAAATCTCTTTTGCCACAATCAAATGCTGAAATACGGCATTTAGCCATAGTAAAAGGAATTGCCGTAATGGCGAGCACTATTGGCTTGCATATTATTGCTGAAGGCGTTGAAACGCAGTTTCAACATGAATTGTGTTGCCAACTAAATGCCGATGAAATACAAGGTTACTTTTTTGAAAGACCGTTATCAGCGGTAGCAATAGAAAAAAAATGGTTGCAAACATAGTGTTCAAATATTAGCTTTAGTACAACAATTTTGATGTAAAGGGGGCGACGAATGAATATCGTCATTACAAATGAATTTTATATTTCAGTGAGGCATAAATGAAAAACAGACTAAAGATTACCGTATTAATTTTACTGTCATCAATCGGTTCATTGTTGGCTGAAGAAGTTAGCGAAAAGGTGTTATATATATACCAAGACGCCGATATTGCTAATCACCATGAATCTGCCCAAGCTATACAGCAAGGGATTGAGGTTGCCTTTAATGAAATTGATAATCACATTGCTGGCTATAAAATTGCTTTTAAATATTTAGATCATCGCGGTAACGTTGTGCGCAGTAAACGTAATTATCAAATATTTATTGACGACCCTAACGCGTTAGTTATTTATTCAGGTATTCACTCACCGCCGTTAATAAAAAACCGTGCTTTTATTAATGAAAATAAAGCATTAACACTTGTACCATGGGCTGCTGGCGGGCCAATTACTCGCTATCCATCGCCAGAAAACTGGGTATTTCGTTTATCGGTTGACGATACACAAGCAGGGCCGGTGATTATTAATTTTGCCATGAATAACCAAAAATGCCAAAACCCGCACTTATTGCTTGAAGAATCGCCTTGGGGGGATTCTAATTTACAAAGTATGTCTAAAGCGCTTAATAATTATAATATTGAGACGCCAAGGTTGACTCGTTTTAGCTGGAATTTAAAGGCAAAAGGCGCTCGTTTTGTGCTTGATAACATTATGGATAAAGGCAGTGATTGTGTGATATTAGTCGGCAATGCTGTTGAAGGGGCTATCATAGCCAAAGAAATGCTTAAATACCCATTAGCCCAACGCTTGCCAATTATCAGCCATTGGGGTATTACCGGTGGCAATTTTCATGAGGTTGTTAATGCTGACGCCAGAAAAAAACTCAATTTACATTTTATTCAATCTTGTTTTTCTTTTACTAATGCGGAGCAAAGCCCATTAGCCCAACAGGTTTTTGAACAACTTGTTAGCTATTCTAATGGTCTTATTACTGAGCCTAAAGATTTGAAGTCAGCAGTGGGTTTTATTCATGCTTACGATTTAACCAAGTTACTTATTCAAGCAATAAAACAAACAGATCTTAGCGGAGACATCATCAAAGATCGTGAGGCGATACGCCGAGCATTAGAAAATATCAAGGTGCCAATTGAAGGTCTGGTAAAAACATACCATAAACCTTTTTCGGCCTTTGATAGTGAAAAAAACACCAACGGGCACGAAGCATTACAAAGTGACAGCTACTGCATGGGTAAATATGGTCAGCAGGATGAAATATTAATTTCAGATGATTAATTCATGATAATAGCCACAACACCAGTCTCTGCTGAGCGTACTTCAATGTTGCGTACTCTTAGCCTGTTTACGGTTAGTTTATTCTTATTGATTATGCTGATGAGTGCTTTTGTGATCATCCCCAAAGTGAACCAAATGTTTGAGTCGCAACATCATGAGGACTTACAGGTTGAGCTAGCATTAGAGGCGGCATTGTTTAATAATTTTGTTGAAAGTCAACGCACTATTATTGAAGATTTAGCCACATATCCCAGTCTCACTAGTGCGGTAATGTTGTCTGATGCCAGTAATCGAACTATTCAAGAATTACTGGATAATGTGATTATTGGTGGTGAAAAAGGTCGGTTGGTACTACAAGACATTGCAGGTAATGTTTTGATGCAAACAGGTAAGAATTTGCAAGCTGATTATGTTACTGACAATCAGTGGATAGAGCCACTATTAAGCGGTGTTAAGCCTTATCATTTTCAATTATTGAGTCAAGAGGGTCAGCGGTTAACATTCAAAATGTCCGTTCCTGTTTTATATAATAGCTATGTTGAAGGCCTGTTAAGTAGTGAAATGACCGTGTCACTGGCAGATGTTTTTGTGATTAAATCATTTAATAACAATGTTGCTTTTAAATTAGTGCAAGATAATTTAGTGATAGACACGGGCACCAAGCACATTAAAACATTTCGTGAAAACTCAATGCAATTACCTGGCCCCAACCTTACTTTTATTTTCATTACTGACGATGCATTGATTATCGACAGCAAGCGTTCTCTGCAAAATACTATATTATCGGTACTGTTTTTTAGCTTTGTATTATCATTTTTAGTGTTTGTTGTACTGGGTTATCAGGGCTTATTGCAAGCTCAACATACCAATAGTATTCGGTTTTCATTTTGGAAAACCTATGCCTTACCAATATTAGTGGGGGTGATAGGAGTAAGTGCCAGTATCAGCGCTTATATGATGACCTTGAATCTTGAAAAAACCACCATTGAAAAAGCATTAACGGTTGAAAGCCAACAAAAAATAAATGCTATTCGAGCAAGTATAGATAAAAACCTGCAATCACTAGACGCAGTAAAAGCGTTTTATAGTGCTTCAGCAAGTGTTAGTCGTCAGGAGTTTAAAACGTTTACTGCACCACTACTCGCCAATCATGACAACATACAGGCGCTTGAGTGGATACCTAACATTAGCCACTCACAGCGAGAATATTACCAACAACAAGCAAAACTAGATGGCATAAGCCATTTTGCCATTAAAGAAAAAAGCGCTAATGGCAGCTTGATTGTCGCTAAAATGCGTGACAACTACTTTCCAGTTTATTATGTCGAACCCATGACAGGAAATGAAAAATCGGTTGGTTTTGATCTTGCGTCAAATAGTAGACGTTTAGCGGCATTGATGGACGCAGAAAAGCATAATCGTAAAGTGGCGACCGCTAAAATCAATTTGGTACAAGAACAAGGCAGTCAGAGTGGTATTCTTGTGTTTAATCCCATTTTTTCAGATGACGTCACCAGTGATATGACTGAGCAAGCTCAACATTTGCGCGGGTTTGTGCTTATGGTGTTACGTGTTGGTGATCTTATTGCCAGTACCTCAATGAGCGGAGCAGGTCAATTATCATTATATATTGAAGATGTTTCGGATGCTGATAGCCCTGAAGTTATTTATGGAAACTCACCCGTTAACAATGCTTTTTCTCGTGCCGAGATACTCACGGTTGCCGGCAGAAATTGGCGTATTAGCACTTACAGTGAGATTAATGATGAATCAATAGTATGGTCAGCTTGGCTAATACTTATTGGCGGTATGATACTTTCTGGAATAATATCCTTGGGCATGGTCCACCTTATTCGTCGTCGAGAAATTGTTGAACAGCTAGTTAATATTAGAACTTCTGAACTAACCGCGAGTGAAGAAGAATATCGCGCCGTGGTGGAAAATGCCGTTGATGGACTCATCACCATTGATGAGCAAGGCCGTATTGAAAAATTTAATGCCTCAGCACAAAAAATGTTTGGTTATGCTGACACCGAAGTTATTGGTAGCAATATTAAAATGCTGATGCCTGAGCCATATCATGGTGAGCATGATGGTTATTTAAAAAACTACCATGATACTAGTGTCAAAAAAATCATCGGTATTGGTCGTTATGTTGAAGGGAAACATAAGGATGGTCGCGTTTTTCCTATTGAACTTTCTATCAGTGAAATGCTGTTTGCTAACAGTAAAAAGTTTAGTGGTATTGTGAGAGACATTAGTAAACGCATTGCCTTGGAAAAAGAGCGTGAGAAATTTATTGATGAGTTAACCGACTCCAATGAAGAGTTAGAGCGTTTTGCTTATGTTTGCTCACACGACCTGCAAGAGCCACTCAGAATGATCCGTAGCTTTTCTGAAAAACTACAAGAACATATTGCCGATGATCTTAAAAATGATGCCAAAGGCCAAAAATATTTTAACTTTGTTACCGATGGCGCCTCAAGAGCGCAAACGCTTATTACCGACATTCTTGCCTACTCAAGCATCAGTAGTGACACGCAAATTTTGGAAAGAGTGAATATTGAAAGCTTAATTAATGTAATCCGCACTAACATGCTTGCTAACCAAGAAGTGAATAAAGGAAAAATCACCTTTGAGCCACTACCTGAACTACAAGGCAATAAAACCCAACTGCTGCAACTATTTCAAAATTTGATTAACAATGGTATGAAATATCAAAAGCCAGAGCAAATACCTCATGTACATATTAGTGCTGAAGATGCCGGTGAGCACTGGACTTTTATTGTCAAAGATAATGGTATCGGTATGGAAGAGCGGCATTTTAAAAAAATATTTGAAGTGTTTCAGCGCCTACATAGAAGAAGCCAATTTGCGGGTACTGGCGTAGGTCTTTCTATTTGCAAAAAGGTGGTAGAGCGTCACGGAGGAACTATTTGGGTTAACTCGAAGAAGGGTTTCGGGTCTACTTTTTACATTAAACTATTAAAACCAACTCCCATTAAGGAAAACTAATGACAGAAAATGTTAGATTAGCAGAAATCCTGCTTGTTGAAGATAACGAAGGTGACATAGAGCTGACTCGAGAAGCATTTGAAGAAGCTAAATTTCGCAATAAACTCCACATTGCCGAAGATGGTGACATAGCACTCGATTACTTGTTTAAACGTAATGGCTATGAAAATGCGGTGACGCCCGATATTATTTTATTAGATCTAAATCTACCCAGTACCGATGGCCGAGAAGTATTAGAAATTATTAAAGCGGAGCCAATGCTGAAAAGAATTCCTGTCATTGTGTTAACCAGTTCACAAGCCGATAAAGATATTGTTGAAAGTTACGACTTACATGCCAATTGTTATATCGTTAAACCCGTTAACGCCATGAAATTTATGGGCGTAGTCAGAAGTGTTGAAAATTTTTGGGTCGACATTGTTTGCTTACCCTCAGTAAATAATTAAATAAAGTAAGGTCTGTTATGAGTACAACATTAGCAAAGCAGTTGGCTAATGCTCAGCGAGAGTTAGCTACGCTGCAAGCTGAATACGATGAATTTTCTTATATTGTTTCGCATGATCTCAGTGCGCCTTTACGCCAAATAGAAGGCTTTATGGAGCTGGTCGTTGCTAATAATACCGACAGTTTCGATGATAAAACTAAGCGTCATATTGAGCTTGTTTTAGGAGGTTCTGCTCAGGCTAAGCAATTACTTGAAGCCTTGCTAAGTTATTCTCGATTAAATGCAGCGACAGAGCCTTATACCTTGTTAGATGTTAATAAAATAGTCATTGAAACTCAGCAGTGCTTTTCAGCGGTTATTGCGGAGAAAAATGCTGTTATCAACTGTGAAAGCCTGCCTAATATTATTGGTAGAGAAGCTCAGATTAAGCAGCTTTTTTCCCACCTAATACATAACGCTTTACATTATCAATTACCAAACAGTCGTGCCGACATTACCATTAATGCCGTGGAAATGGATGATGTTTGGCAATTTAGCATTAAAGATAATGGCATTGGTGTTGCCGATAAGTTCACTGAAAAAATATTCAAAATATTGAGGCGAGCAGTTCCTGCGAAAAAATATGCCGGCATGGGAATGGGGCTTGCTATAGCCAGAAAAATATTACAAAACCATCATGGTGCTATTTGGCTGGAAAGCGAAGAGGGAATTGGTTCTTCATTCTACTTTACTATTTCAAAGACTATTTCAAGAGCCGTTGCAAAGGATTTGCCGTTATGAAGAACGAATTAAAGGTTCTCTATGTTGAAGATAACCCCGGCGATGTCGAATTATTAACAATGTGCATTGAAAGGTACTATGGCTCGGAAAATATCGTGCTAGAAATTGCTGAAACGATTGCAGAGACAAAAGAGGTTTTTCATGCCAATAAGTATGATTTGGTGCTGACAGACTGGAATTTACCTGATGGCGAAGGGATAGAGGTTGTGCAACTTATACGCAAAATAGAGGGAAACTTACCTATTTTCTTGCTGAGTGGCGGACTTACCGATAGTCATATAAATATAACCAAAGAGTATGCTCACCTTTGCTGTTTAGAAAAAGATTATTCTAAGTTATTTGTAGACAAGATATTTGCCCAGTTTGGAGCAACTAAATAGCTTGGCTATAAGCTTAATCGTTATGTTTTTTCATTTTGCTAACATTACACTCTGTTGCACAAATATGCTTAGCGAATAGGGATTTATGTGACAGAATAAGAAGCTATAGCGTAAGAGCTTACTATTTCTAGGATGGGAAAATGGAAAAAACAACCAGTTTAATTGCTTTAGTCTTCACGACTTTAACCTTGGCTGCCTGCGTACAAGTATCGGTAGAAAATCCCAGCAGAGCCAAGCAATTGGCAATTTCAAGTGTCAGAGATTTACCGCTTAGTTACCCTAAGGGCAGTTTATTTTCATTGTCGCCTAAATACGTTAAAGAAACCTCTCTTAAAGCTAAGCAAACTCAAACTATTTATCAGTTATATACTAATGCGATTGAGGCTGATCTACAGCAGAATGGCTTTGTAAATACTAAGGTGTTAACGCAAGCTAATTTTTATGTTGGCTTTGGTATCGCGCTAACAGAAGATTTTTCTGATGATAAAATTAATAAAAAGTTTGGTATATCGCCAGGGTTGCCTGAGCAGGATAATTTAAAGAAGGGTAGTTTTTTAATTTATATTGAAAATGCTCAAACAGGTGAGCGTGTCTGGCGTGGTATTGCGCAAGGGTTTGCCAATGAAAAGCTCTCTACTGAACAAAGGGTACAACGCACTGAGACTATTGTTGCCACGGTAATGAAACAATTCTATCAAACAAATTGACATTTTTTTACAACATAATACTTAAAAGCATGGTCTTATATACTGAGTCAACGGAAAGAGGATATGATAATGAAAACACTAACTACAATGTTAATCGCTACACTGACGTTAATCAGCATGCAAAGCCAAGCTTTTGCGGCCACCAGTGAAGTAACTTGGACAGACTATAAAAAGTATCGCGATATTGATGCTGGCGATGAAAGTCGTAAACACTTTCGTGAAAGAACCTTTAGAGAATTTGAAAAATATTTTGCCGAATTAGCAGCACGTTTACCTGAAGGTCAGGTATTGAAAATTGATGTAACCGATGTTGATTTAGCTGGAGATACTAATGCCGCGGGTATTCACCGTCTGCGCGTTGTTAAAGATATTTATTTTCCGCGTATGAACTTTTCTTATCAATTGGTCAATGCCGATGGTAGCGTGGACAAAGAAGATACGGTTGTACTTAAAGATATGAGCTTTATGATGGGTAGCAATCTTAAATATCGTAATGAATCTTTGGGTTATGAAAAGAAAATGCTTAACGGTTGGTTTTTAGAAACCTTTAACGATCTATTGGCTGATAACAAATAACCCCAGTTAATTAATGTTGAAAAAAGCTGCTTCGGCAGCTTTTTTATTGTCTATATAAATTGAGGTTAATGACTTAGCTGTGTAAGCTAATGTGTATATTTAACCTTCGGAAGTTGTTAATGAAAACCCTGCTCTTGATGTTTTTTTGCTTATTCACCCTATCTGTTTCTCATACTTTATACGCACAAGAGCAACTCACACCTAAAGTTTCCTTGAAAGATATTTTGAAGGATGATGCTCAGCCAGAAGAACAAACAACTGAAGATGAATTATCTATTGATGAAAATATCCCTGAGGATGAATACAGACGGGGTCAACCAAGAAGTAGTTTCCAAGGGTTTCTAGCGGCAGTAAAAAAACAAGATTATGCAAAAGCGACAAAGTATCTCGACTATAGAAACTTGCCTACCGAGGTACTTAATGTTGGCAAAGAAGAATTAGCGCGTCAGCTTTATGTGGTGTTAAGTAGAACGATATGGGTTGATATCAATGGTATTAGCGATGAGGCAGAAGGTGATTTAAATGAAAAGAATGTGCCTAACTATCGAGAATTCTTCGGTAATATAAATACCAAACATGGCTCGGTAAAGCTATTCCTTCAACATGTGCCGCGTCAAGACGATAGAGTTAAAATTTGGAAAATATCTAATTCTACTGTTGCAAAAATTCCAAGCCTAAGTCTTGAATATGCTTATACGCCATTGGGAGAATGGTTATCAAAAAACTTACCGGCAATGAGTTTTTTAGGGGTGAAGTTATGGCAATGGCTTTATTTTTTATACATGATTGTTGTTTTTTTTATTGCCGCTAAAATTTTAACATTAAGTTTTAGTTATCTGTTGAAACGCTTCAAGCCCAATGTATCAGCAGACACCCGACAATTTATTGAGAAACCATTCTCTTTATTGCTGACTGTGGTTTTATTAAGGTTTTTTATTCCTGAGGCCAATGCTACACACGAGTCTAGAGCCGTAGCAGAAGGGGCGACTTTACTGACTATTGCTTGGGTTTGGGTACTGTTTCGTTTTGTTGATTTATTGAAAATTAAAATGGCCGAGCGTTTTGTGAAACAAGACAAGCCGTTAGCTGTTTATTTGCTTAGACCGGCAGGTACCGTAGTCAAATCAATCATTGCCGTGGCAACGGCGTTGATTTGGTTTGAAAATTTAGGCTTTAGTGCCACTACACTGCTTGCCGGTTTAGGTATTGGTGGTTTGGCTATTGCCCTTGCCGCACAAAAAACCGTTGAAAATATTATCGGAGCGATCACCTTATACACCTCGGCACCAGTAAAAATAGGTGATTTTTGCCGATTTGGTAAACACTTAGGCGTAGTAGAAGAAATTGGCTTACGCGCGACACGAATAAGAACATTAGACAGAACGGTGATTTATATTGCCAATGCCAAATTTATTGAGATGGAAATTGAAAACTTTTCAGAACGTGAAAGGATCGCTTTTCGTCCTAAAATGTATTTAACGCCCACCTGTACTATGGCTAATATAGAAGCGTTGTTAGGTGACTTACGGGCGCATTTTTCAAGCTTAGATACCTTATCAGCGAAACCCCAGCGAGCACATATAAAAGCATGTACCCACCAGGGCATAGAACTTAATATTTTACTCTATGTAGCAACAACCAGTTTTGATGATTACTTAGATGAAATTAACCAATTAAACTTAACTATTTTGTCATTACTTGAGCAACATCATTGTCAGTTGCAAATTGTTAGCGATAGGGTTTCGGTTTAAAGCTAAATAAATTAGTGACTATGAGTTTGTTCAAACCCTGCTAGCACAGTAAATAGTTGCTCTATTTTTTTCACTAAAGGAATTAATAACTGTTGCTGCTCTTTGTTGGCTTGCCAATGCAGTAAATCATCGGCAAGCTCTTCAACGTAAGGTTGAAAGGTGTTTGCCGAGCAGTTAAAGCCAGCGTCTTTTTTAAAAATAGTTTCAAAACTCGCTTTCTTATGTTCACGTAAGTCAGCTAAGGTGGCATCAGCGGTCAGTGATTTTTTCAAAATAAGGGAAATGTTTTCGATTAACTGTTGTTCTATCGCTTTGGTCATGGTGTTGTCTTCGTTTAAAAATAGGTTACTTAATTAATGTAACTGGCATAATTGTGCTGATTATGTCAGGTTTATCGGCGTTTTGTTAGCTTCGCCCGCAATTTCTCTGACCAATTTTGGCATTAAAAAACCAGGTAATGTTGCCAGCATTTCTTTGGCGATACTAACCGCTTTTTCTTCACTAACATCAAAATGGGCAGCTCCTTGCACTTGATCAAATAAATGCAAGTAATAGGGAATAATGCCGGCATCATACATAACCTCGCTTAGCTCTATCAAAGTATTCGCATCGTCATTTATGCCTTTAAGTAACACGCTTTGATTAAATATTGGAATTCTAGCTTGATGTAATGGCTCAAGTGCATCAACAAAATCACGCGAGATTTCATTACCGTGATTAATATGCAACACCATGGTGACTTTAAGAGCCGTACTTGCTAATAACGCCACCAAGTCAGGGGTTATTCTATTAGGGATCACCACAGGTAAACGAGTATGAATTCGTAAGCGTTTAATATGGGGGATTTGTTCAATTTGCTTAATAAGCCAAGCGAGATGTTCATCACTTGCCATTAAAGGGTCACCACCACTAAAAATAACTTCTGAAATAGTTTTATGCTTGGCAATATAATTCAATGCTTGCTGCCAGCGCTGCTTATTAGGGCTATTTTCTTGATAAGGAAAGTGGCGGCGAAAGCAGTAGCGACAATTTATTGCACAACCCGGCTTTACTATCATTAACACACGGCTTTTATACTTGTGTAATAAGCCTTCAACAGCAGCAGTGTGCTCTTGCAATGGATCTTGGCTAAAACCTTCAGTGACGACAAACTCTTCGTTTAATGGCATAACTTGTTTGAGCAAAGGATCATTTATATCTCCTTTTTTCATGCGCTTTATAAAGGGTTTAGGCACACGCACAGGAAACAATTGTCGCGCTTTAAAGTGTTGCTTATAGTCTTCAGCTGCAATATCCAGCATCTTTAACAATTTTTCTGGCTCAGTAATGACTTCGCGCAAATCTTTTTGCCAACGGGTCTGCAAATCAGCGTGGATTTGCGGTATTATCTGCGGTAATTCTATTTTCAAAGGTTAACCTCGGCTTAGTAAGTGGCTATTTTAAAGGTTATCCGCTAACAAAAAAAGAGCATAATTATGGCTAATTTCAGTACTAACCAGTTTAAAGCGGGACTTAAAATCATGCTTGATGGCGAACCTTGCAATATTCTTGAAAACGAATTGGTTAAGCCAGGCAAAGGTCAAGCCTTTAGCCGCGTTAAAATTCGTAAACTAGTGTCAGGTAAAGTGTTAGAAAAAACCTTCAAATCAGGTGAGTCAGTGGAAGGCGCTGATGTAATGGATATTGAGTTAGCTTATCTTTATGCTGATGGTGAATTTTGGCATTTCATGAACAATGACACTTTTGAGCAAATTGCCGCTGACGATAAAGCGGTTGCCGAGACAGTGAAATGGTTAGTAGAAGGGGATGTTTGTACTATCACTTTATGGAACAACTCGCCTATTTCAGTTACGCCACCTAATTTTGTGGAAATTGAAATCACTGAAACTGATCCCGGCTTAAAAGGTGATACCGCGGGAACGGGCGGCAAGCCGGCGACACTGGCAACGGGGGCGGTAATACGCGTACCTTTGTTTGTGCAAATAGGTGAAAAAGTAAGAATTGACACGCGCTCTGGTGACTATGTTTCAAGAGCAAGTACTAAATAAGGAATTTTCATCATGAAAGCCAGTATATTGTTATTGTCTGTAGCATTGAGTGGTCTTACTTTACCCACATTAGCGATTGAATTGCCAAGCTCGTTAACCGAAAAGTTAGCGGACAGTAAAAAAGTAGCAGCAGTTAAAAGTAATGCCTTGATAAGTTATGCAGCAAGTCAACTGGGTCTGTCAGAAGAAAAGGTTGCTGGCGGTTTGGGAGCAATTTTTAAAGTGGCTCAAGATAATTTATCGAAAGAAAACTTTTCGATGTTAAGTAGCGCAGTGCCTGATATTAATAGTTACATTAAGCAAGCACCAACATCTTCAGTATCAGCCATCACGTCATTGCTGGGTAGTAATGAAACCAGTAAAAAGGCTGAAAGTGCCAACTATTTAGATTCAGCTTTTAAAACACTTGGCATTCCAAAAGAAAGCTTACCTAGCATGGTTAACACTGTCTCAAGTTATTTAGAAAGTAATGGCTATGGTGATGCAGCAGGTATGCTGAAGAAAGGTATAAGCTTCTTATAAAAGAAAAGCGCTAGTAACGTAAGTACTAGCAATATAAGCGTTAATATTAAAAGCCGATAGTCTCTATCGGCTTTTTTGTTTTCAGGAAGGTCGGCGGCTATTATTTTGGCGTTACTTGATGAATATGGACATCACGTTGTGGAAATGGAATGTGAATATTGGCGTTATCTAAGGCAAGGTAAATACTGGCGTAAGCTTGATATTTTGCCGTATAAAGGTTGACAGTGGGCGTCCATAAACGAATAGCCAGTGTAATAGCACTGTCTGAAAACTCATCTATACCGACTTGTAGTTTTTTATTATCACCAATAATATCAAGGGATAATATTGTTTCTTCGAGTAATTTTACCACCTCTAATGGATTATGCTCATAAGAAATGCCGACGCTTAATTCAAGCAGTGAATCATTACGCGAGTTATGTAATATTTCGCCGACGATATGCTTATTAGGCACAGTAATGCTGACATCATCTTCATTTTTTAACAACGTATAGGCAAGCAACACTTCTTCAACAACACCGGTCACACCGTGTACCGTTATCGTATCACCAACAACAAAAGGTCGGATAAGAATAATGTTAAAACCAGCCGCATAATTAGCCAGTAAACCTTGCAAGGCTAAACCAGCACCTAGCGAAATAGCGCCAATTGCGGCAATAAAAGGTGTCACACTAATGCCTAATTTACTCAATGACACTATGGTGATCATTATCACGATAACCATTTTGGTGGTGTTAGATAAAAACTGGCTTAAGGTGATATCGAGTTTATTTTTAAGGCATAACTTTAATACCCAAGCCGATATTTTACCCGCGAGTATATAACCAATAATAAAAACAATAAGAGCACCAACAAGTTGAAAGCTATAATTGGTAAAAAACTCAATAATGATATTGTAAATATTGGCGACTTGATCGATTTCTTCTTTTAGTAAGTTAGTCGGTGTTAGTGAGGTGTTGCTTTTTTCAGCATTATTGGCAAGTTGGGCAGTAAACACAATTATTCCTTCATATATGGGTATAGCTCAATATTAACTTATTTCACGGTTAAACCAAGAGAGCGACAAGGGATTATTTTAATTTATTTCGCCAATTTTTAACAGAAAATATGGCTGGCAGTGGTTGTATCGCTATTGGCTGAGATACGCTATAGTGAAAATTGATGATCTAGGGAGTAGCGAATTTGTTTGACCTTGATAATAAAAAAATGGCTGCGGTAGTTTCTAGCTTTCAAGTGCCTGTTAAACCAAAAGTCTTATCTGAAATAGATGAGTTGATGACAGAAAAAGAACCGAATATTGATGCTATTGCCGCTTTAATATCAAGTGATGTCGGCCTGTCTGCCACTATTTTGAAAATTATTAATTCGCCACTTTATGGTATGAATAGGCGTATATCTGAAATAAAGCAAGCGGTTATGATGCTGGGTTTAAAGACAATCAATAGCTTAGTCACAGCGACACTACTTAAGCAATCTTATGTGGGTAAGGCGAGTATATCATTAGAAAGATTTTGGGATGATGCCAACGATGTAGCGAATGCCATGACTTTTATTGGTAGTAAAGTTAAGAGTAAAGTACCAGTAGAAGTACTTTATAGCATAGGATTATTTCATCATTGCGGTATTCCCTTATTAGCCTTGAAATTTCCAAATTACAAGGATGTGTTGGTTGAAGCAAATAGCTCTCAAGAAAACTTTACTGCTATAGAAGAGCGGTATTATCAAACCAATCATGCCGTACTTGGTTACTATGTTGCTTCTTCTTGGCACTTACCTAAAGAAATATGTCAACTAATACTCCAGCACCACGATAATAATTATTTATCTAGTGATGCTGAGGAAGAATATAAAATTGCCTTTGCGGCACTCAAAGCTGCGGAGAATATGGTCGAGCGGGCTAAGCGCTTTAACTACTCGGAGCAGTGGCAAGAATCTGAAGAGCAATTACTAAATATATTAGGCATTACCGTAGCCGATTATGCTGATTTAGAAGATGATTTTTCCGAGTTTTTTTAAAATCTACTTTAGACCTTATTTTAAGGTAATACTTTAAAGTATTACCTTGTCGGTGTTAAATGCAAAAAATAGCCCCGGCCAGCAAACGTTAGTTGGTAAGTGGTTTCATTAGCACTACCGCTTACCTTGTATTGCTCTAACAACCCCTTTTCTGTTAATAAAGTCAGCATGGTATTTGAAAGCTCCGCGAGTTTAGCTTTAGCGCGAATTTCCATTTTGGTGGCTACACCTTTAAATGAATACAGTGCTTTAATGATAGCCGCCTCAGCTTCAGATATTGAAGGTAGTTCACCAATATATGCTGGATATTGATCTTGAGGGAATTTTCCGTGAACACTTTTATATGACGCCTGTATTGCTTGTATGTCATTGTCTTTATCTCCCGTTAATTCAAAAGTATGAAACACGCCTGTTTCTTTACTTAGGTAATCAACCTTGGCGAGAAAAATAGGCAGCTCGCAACCTTGGGCGACATGGTAAAAGCCAGTTTTCCACTTCGTTACTGCACCGCGAGTGCCTTCAGGTGTGAACAAGAAAAATACTCGATTGCCTTTTTGAGAGTCAATAAAGGCCTTTATTTGCTCAACTTGCCCTTGCCCTTTTGGCGAGCGGTCTATCGGCATAGCGCCTAGCCACATTAACCATGTTCCTAAAACTGGAACTTTGCACAGGCTATCTTTGATGGAAAAATAGATTTTCACATCTTGTAATATGGCGGCACCAAGGGCGTAGAAAAAGTCCCAATTAGAGGTGTGTGGTGCAGCAATGGCGACACCAGCCCCTTCGGGTGGGAATTTACACGCTTTCCAACCTGATAATTTGAACCATAACTTAAACAATGATTTTAAAAAATATTTAGTGAATATTCCGTCAAAGATAGTTTTTTCGCGAATAGAAGGTAATTTTTTAGACATAAGGCACATCAATAAAGGGATGTAAAATAAACAATGAAGGGGATTATAGCACTATTTTTCTTTTCTAATAGTTTTCTGAACTGGTTGAAATTAGAATTTAGAACACCATATATATTGTCCTATTCAGAGTGCTTTTTATTCATTAACCCGTAAAGGTAAAACCATGACCAATGCATTAGCAACTTATGCCTTGCAAATAAGCTCACTTGAAAAAACCTATAAAGGCGGCTTTCAAGCGCTTAAAGGTATTGATTTAAGCGTTAAACAAGGCGATTTCTTTGCTTTGTTAGGCCCTAATGGCGCAGGTAAATCAACCACCATCGGGGTGATAACCTCTTTAGTGAATAAAACACAAGGTCAAGTAAAGGTGTATGGGTATGACATTGATACTGATTTAGAAAAAGCAAAATCTTTTATTGGTTTAGTACCACAAGAATTTAACTTTAATCAGTTTGAACCCTTGATGAATATTTTGGTTAATCAAGCGGGTTATTATGGCGTTGACAAAAAAACAGCGATTGCGCGCGCTGAAAAATATTTAAAACAATTAGAATTGTGGGATAAGCGCAATATGCCTGCACGTACATTATCGGGCGGCATGAAGCGCCGATTGATGATTGCCCGTGCTTTAATGCATGAGCCACAAATGCTTATTTTAGATGAGCCAACCGCCGGTGTTGATATCGAAATTCGTCGTGGTATGTGGGACTTTTTGCAAACATTAAATGCGCAAGGGATCACCATTATTTTAACGACGCATTATTTAGAAGAAGCGGAAACGCTATGTCGTAATATTGCTATTATCGATGACGGTAAAATCGTTGAAAACACTAGCATGAAAGCCTTGTTATCGAAATTAGACATTGAAACTTTTGTGTTAGACTTAGCACCTTTTGCAAATGAAATCACTTTACATGACATTGGCTATCGCATTATTGATGATCATACCTTAGAAATTGATGTACAAAAAACACAAAACTTAAATGCCGTATTTGAACAATTGTCTGCTCAAGGTGTCGAGGTATTAAGTATGCGTAACAAAAGTAATCGCTTAGAAGCTTTGTTTGTTAATCTCATTTCTAACAAAGAGCCGGCTAAAGACGCTAATAATAAATCTGAACAAGAGGCTAAATAATATGAATAACGCTATCGCCTTGAAAAGTATTTTAACTAAAGAAATTCAACGATTCACGCGCATTTGGGTGCAAACTTTAGTGCCGCCTGCCATCACTATTAGCTTGTACTTTGTTATTTTTGGCTCGCTTATTGGCTCTCGTATTGGTGAAATGGGTGGTTTCGATTATATGTCGTTTATTGTGCCTGGGCTGATCATGATGAGTGTGATCACTAACTCATACTCTAATGTTGCTTCCTCATTTTTTAGCGCTAAATGGCAGCGTAATGTTGAAGAAATGTTAGTAGCACCCGTGCCTAATTGGGTGATTGTTGCCGGTTATGTGGGTGGCGGTATGGCGCGCGGCATATTAGTCGGCTTAATTGTGACCTTAGTGTCGCTATTATTTGTCGATATACAAATTCATAATATTTGGGTGATCATCGCCACGGTATCATTAACCTCAGCAACCTTTGCCTTAGGTGGCTTAATAAATGCTATTTTTGCCGGCAGTTTTGATGACATATCAATTATTCCAACTTTTATTTTAACACCGCTAACTTATCTGGGTGGCGTGTTCTATTCGATTAGTTTGTTGCCTGACTTCTGGCAAGGTGTTTCTCAACTTAACCCCATTGTTTATATGGTCAATGCTTTTCGTTATGGTTTTTTAGGTGTATCTGATGTCAGTATCACTACCGCTTTTGCCGTGATTGGCTTTTTTATTATTACCCTGTTTACTATTGCGATGACATTGATCAGCAAAGGCATAGGGTTGCGCAGCTAGTAGGCGAGATTTCAATCGCGCGAACAAGTTCCCGCCTATCAAAAGGATAAACAATGACCAATAGCGTTACCGGCGACTCAAAAGCTATTATCACTAATCAACAGGGCATACATGAGAAGCTTGATGAAGTGGTGCAAAAGCACTTAACGCATCCTTTTCAAAAGCCTTATCAAGCTCATACTGAGCAAGCTTTTGCTGAGATGAATTTAAGAGTAAATGAATTTTTAGCAGCTAATCCTCAAGGCGAAGTTATTCTCGATGCATGCTGCGGCGTAGGACAAAGTACTCGACTTTTGGCAGAGCAAAACCCACAAGCATTGGTTATTGGCGTAGATAAATCAGCGCACCGCATTAATCGTAAAGTAGCAGGGCGTAATATTGAAGACTCTACCGAAGAGGAAGACTCTAAAACTCAAAATTATCATTTAGTGCGTGCCGACTTGAATGATTTCTATCGCTTGGTCAAAGCGGCTAATTGGCCGGTGTCTAAGCATTATATTTTGTACCCAAACCCTTGGCCTAAATCAAAACATTTGCAACGTCGCTGGCATGGTAGTGCTGTATTTCCAGCAATGACCAGTATTGGTAAAGCACTTATTTTGCGCAGCAACTGGCCGTTGTATCTGCAGGAGTTTCAACAAGCTGCTAAACAGGTTAATTTATTCGGTGATATTACTGCGCTGGCCATTGAAGCGCAGCCGTTGACTCCATTCGAGGCGAAATATCAAGCGAGCGCTCAAACTTGCTGGCAATTAACGCTTAATCGTCGATAAAGTAATTGAAGTGCTGGTATCAAGAGCTATGAGACAGCCACTAAGCCGTAAGTGCACACCGTTGACGTTAGAGCTTGTTTTACTAACAGTCGCTCCTTCAGTGAAGAACAGGATACCGGGTATCAGAATGCTGATTATTTCCATCATTAAGCAAGTTAAATTTCAGAGCAACATTTTTTTTACTTAACGGCAAGTTAGCTACCATTGTGGCCAGTCACTTCAAAGTCGCATTGGCATGACTTCAAAGTGCGCACAGAAGACATTAGCCTCAAATTTTTTGACATATATTTTCTAATCAATTGATATACTGATTCTTGCTCTGATATAGTAATTTAAGGATAATAATTCGTGGATGTCCCATTTTGTTAGGAGTTGATAACTGGGCAAACTCACCAGGAGGCGTTAACGATGAATATTTTTGTGACGACCAAATTCGATTATTCGATTCATCGGATAGGCACGAAGGGGGACTTAGCGGTTTAGATGGTCTAAATCTAGTTCGCACAAGACTACATGAGCAAAAGTCACCTATAAGGTTGGTAGGATTATCGGGGGTTGTAAAATCATGAAATAAAAATAGGTTTTTGAAAAACAAAAGGAATTAAAATTGAACGATAAATTATTAGAAGAAATAAAAGATGAAGTTTTCAAATACTACAATCAGAGTAAAGAAAAAAAATCACTAAATCAAAATATAGACGATACGTTAGAGTCAATTTCAAAAGTTACAGGTTTATCAATAGAAGAAATAAAGCCTATAGCTGATGATGTTCACAGCAACTATATTACGAATAAAAACAAAAAAAGAAATAAACTTATTTTACTTTTTTCTTCTTTTATATTAGTTGTGATATTAATTTCTAGTTTCTTTTACTTTTCTAAAAAAAGTCCTGTAAAAATTGTTAGTGCTACAACCTATATTACAGACAAAATCACAGGAAAAAACAAGCCTAATAAAGTGATTGAAACTGTAAATATAGATCAAACGATTTATGGCTATGTAAAATGGGATTTTGAAAAAAATAAAAACGAGTATCAATCTCAATTAAAAATAACAGATAGCAAAGGCAGAGTAGCGAGGATTTGTATGCACGACACAAAACAACAAAGTTACTCTATGGTCTGGTCATGCTCGTATAAGTTTAAAAAAGGACTTGATTCTGTTGGAACTTGGAAATTTGAAGCGTTTATTGATGGTAAAAAAACAAGTGAAACATTTTTTACTGTTAAAAATATTTAATATTGGAAACTCGATACAAAATCTAATCCAAATCACCGCTACTGATTAAATGCTAATGTCCGCAATGTGGTATCAGTTAGCGTTCTGAGATAAAACGCCACAGGCAGCAATAAGCCTACACCTGCCTCACAAGCGAGCAGAAAATTTTGCTTAAATATCACCCCAAATATGATCACGACTTCACAAAACCTTGACGTCCGCTCTAGGCTCTTGTTGCCTTAACACCGTATTACTCATGCCCCCGGTATGATCTTAGTGCCCATACCGGAGGATACTTTCAAATATTAGAGCAGCCATAAACTAAACCAATAGATTAAATTTCATTATTCGCTGACACACTCAACATTATTTATGAAGTTCACCTATTAAATCGCTATTTTATAGTGATATTCACCACTTTTAAATATTCCGCAAAAACCAAAATATATTAATTTCTTTAAAATCATAGTATTAGTTAGTTGGCATAATCATTGAGTATAAATACTGTAATCAATGTTTTTAAAGGAAATTAATGATGAAAGCGGTAAAAAGTAAAATATTAATGATAATATTTACCCTAGTTATGTGCACACAAGCAGGATTAATTTACGCCAGTTCATTGGTTAATTAGTTTCGTTATAGTTATTATCAGCACTCTTTACGCGGAAAGTAGAAGACATTTGAGTGTTTTTTTATTAAAGTTCACTGCTTAAATGTATAACTTTTAATGAATCCGTATGATCACGTCGAAGCGTACTGCACAAGCAACACCAGAAGCCTTACATAGAATTTTCACTATTGCTGAAGCGCCAGACTCCACGTTAGGGCGCATTGAGCAAGAAATTTCTCACAATCTTATCGGTTTTTTAAATAATCGTATTGTTGCCAGCAAAAATGCTTTAACGGATATTGAACAAGACTTTATTTGCCCACGCATCCCTGAGCAACCAGAATTTGTTTCTGATCACATTCATCACCTGTTAGATAAGCTGGTGGCGCAATCGGTACATACAGCCAGCCCCAGCTTTATTGGTCACATGACTTCTGCTTTACCTGCCTTTATTCTACCTTTGTCTAAGCTGATGGTGGGCTTAAATCAAAACTTAGTGAAAGTGGAAACGTCGAAAGCTTTTACGCCCTTAGAGCGGCAAGTACTAGGCATGATGCATAACTTGGTCTATCAAGAAGACGAGAGTTTTTATCAAGCTTGGATGCACAGCGCTCAGCATTCTTTAGGCGCTTTTTGTTCTGGTGGCACTGTCGCCAATATCACCGCCCTTTGGGTCGCTCGTAACAAACTACTTAAAGCGGATGGTGACTTTAAAGGCATTACTCGTTCTGGTTTATTTGCCGCCTTGCAGCATTACGGTTACCAAGACTTAGTTATATTGACTTCAGAGCGTGGCCACTACTCATTGCAAAAATCTGCGGATATTCTCGGTATTGGTCAAGATAGTGTTATTGCGATTGAAACCGATGAAAATAACAAAATAGATTGTCAAAAATTAGCACAAAAATGTCAGCAGCTTAGTGCGCAAAATATTAAGATATTGGCGATTGTTGGTGTTGCGGGTACCACAGAAACTGGTAATGTTGATCCACTTGATAAAATAGCGGATATTGCCGAGCAATATCAGTGTCATTTTCATGTTGATGCTGCGTGGGGTGGGGCAACTTTATTGTCTAATAAACACCGCTATTTACTTAATGGTATTGAGCGTGCTGACTCAGTGACTATTGATGCTCACAAGCAAATGTACGTACCTATGGGGGCGGGCGTTGTCGTATTCAAAGACCCTTCTTCTGTGGCTGATATTGAACACCATGCTGAATATATACTGCGTAAAGGCTCAAAAGATTTAGGTAGCCACACTTTAGAAGGTTCTCGCTCGGGCATGGCAATGTTAGTGTATGCCAGCTTACATATTATTAGTCGTCCGGGTTATGAAATGTTGATTAACCGAGCGATAGATAAAGCTAAATACTTTGCCAAAATTATTAACGAGCATGAAGACTTTGAATTGGTTACTGAGCCTGAGTTATGTTTATTAACCTATAGATACGTGCCAACATCGGTACAAAGGTTATTATCAGCAGCCGATGCGGAGCAGCAAGCTGAGCTTAACTTGATTTTAGGAAAGCTCACTAAGTTCATTCAAAAGCGTCAGCGTGAAAATGGCCATTCTTTTGTTTCTCGTACCCGAATTAAAGTCGCTTGTTATAATGATGAGAAAGTGATTGTTTTTCGAGTGGTACTGGCCAACCCATTAACCAGTAAAGAAACCTTACGAGATATATTAGCTGAGCAGTGCTTGTTAGCACAAGAGAGTGAAAACTTTTTGCCGCAGTTGTTGGCGGCGGCTAAAGTTTGATTAATCTAATTAACATCAGCTTACAAGCTCACCGGTAAGTTATCTATTAACCTTGCCTTGCCAAGGTAGGCAGCAGCTAGAATAACGACCTCTTTGTCATTAGGCGCTGCTGGCGCTAATGTTTGGGCATGGCATAAGTTAATGTAGTCTGTCTTTAATCCTGATTTTTCTATTTGTTCACTGGCTTGCATTACAAGCGCTGCATAGTCTCTAGGTTGATGGCTGGCACGTAACTGTTCGCTTAACCACTGTAACGTTTGGTAAAGGGCAGGCGCTATTGCTAACTCTTGCTTAGTTAAGTAGCCATTGCGTGAGCTCATGGCAAGGCCAGACTTTTCACGAATAATCTCTACAGGAATGATATCAACAGGCATTGATAAGTCTTCGACCATGGTTTTTATTACTTGTAGTTGCTGATAATCTTTCGAGCCAAAGCAAGCGACATCGGGCTGTACTAGGTTGAATAATTTACATACTACGGTAGCGACACCGCGAAAATGCCCCGGACGACTGGCGCCACAGTATAAATCTGAAATATTAGGCACTTCAATATAACTATTTTCACCAAACCCTTTCGGGTAAATAATATCGGCGGTGGGGGTAAATAGTAAGTCAGTATGCACTGTTATTAAACTGGCTTTGTCTTGTGCTAAGGTTCTTGGGTAATTATCAATATCTTCGCTTAAGCCAAATTGCATAGGATTAACAAAAATACTAACAATCACTTTATCTGCATAACGGTGCGCTGCTTTGACTAACGCCAAATGACCGTCGTGCAAGTTCCCCATGGTTGGCACAAAAGCAATAGTTAAACCTTGCATACGCCATGTTTTGACTTGTGCGCGTAAATCTTTAATATTTTCAACTGTGTTCATGGTCATCTCTTACGGGGCTGGGTTTCCGTGCTCATTTATTCGAACTGTTCACCACCGAGTCACAATGCTCACAGAGGGCTCTTCGAGCCGACACTAAGACTTTGTTCTGCTCGGTGTAGTGCGCAGCAAGGCCTACATGGATGTAGGTGACTTAGGTTATGCATGGAGCATATAACCTGCCTCAGTGCTCTCTGTGGTGAAAATTTTTAAGCTGAATAAATACAAAAATAGTAGCTGGTGAGATAAAAAGTTAGACTATCAACATGTTGCTGTGATAGCCGTAACTAAAAAACTCATTTTTTACTCGTGACTATTTAAAAATATGATCTTCACCGGGAAAGTTACCCTTTGAAACTTCGCTAATATAAAGCTCAATCGCTTTTTTAATATCGCCTGTTTCTTTGATGAAATTACGTGAAAATTTAGGCATATAGCTACAAGAAATACCTAAGGCATCGTGCATTACTAATATTTGTCCGTCGGTATCTCCACCTGCGCCAATACCAATAGTTGGAATAGCAATCGCTTCAGCAATAGCCTTACCTAGCGGCGCGGGAATACATTCTAATACCAATAATTGTGCACCAGCGGCTTCTAATATTTGAGCATCTTTTATCATCTGCTGTGCTTGGGCATCTTCACGACCCTGCACTTTAAAGCCGCCAAAAACATTGACAGATTGGGGAGTTAAGCCCAAGTGTGCACAAACGGGAATACCGCGTTCAACTAAGGACTTTATGGTATCAGCTAACCAAGCGCCGCCTTCCATTTTTACCATGCTAGCGCCAGCTTGCATTAATTTAGCGGCATTGGTAAGTGCTTGTTCGGTGGTAGCGTACGTCATAAAAGGCATATCGCCGATGATTAGCGTGTTTTCAACACCGCGTTTAACGCATTGAGTATGATAAGCCATATCGTCGATAGAAACGGGTAGCGTATCATCTTGGCCTTGCAGTACCATGCCTAGCGAATCGCCAATTAAAATAGCGTGAATACCTGCTTGGTCAAATAGCTTGGCAAAGCTTGCGTCATAAGCAGTAATAGTTGAAATTTTTTCCCCTTGCTGTTTCATTTTTAACAAGGTTGATGTCGTTATTTTAGCCATACAGTTCTCAATACATTGCTGAGTTAATCAGTTGAGTTAATTGGGTGAGTTGAGTAATTACTCAATGGCGTACTTTCGCATAATTTTTTTTCAACTGCAATATGCTGCTTACGCTAGTTTAGGTTAGCTTAATTTGACCATGGCATTATTAGCAATATTTTGGCTCAAATACTTTACCGTTTCGCCATTAGGTAAGTTAAGCGTTGGTGCTATTTCAGCTAATGGTAACAAAACAAATTCGCGCTCGTGCATGCCGTAATGAGGTATTGTTAAACGCTCGGTATTGATGACTTCATGACCAAATAAAATGATATCGAGATCTAAAATACGCGCGCCCCAGCGATTGTCTTTACGCACTCTGCCGGCACTATTTTCAATGGCCTGCAAGACATCAAGCAATTCAATAGCAGACAATGAGGTTTCAATGGCTATAACAGCATTAATGTAGTCATTTTGATCCTGTGGACCCATGGGCTTACTTAAGTATAAAGATGAAATAGCGGTGACTTGGCATTGAGCTAACTGCTTAACTTCATCAATCGCATCTTTCACTTGTTCAATAGGGTCTGATAAATTACTGCCTAAGCCAATGTAAGCCGTTGTCATTTTGTACTTCCTGTACTTCCTGAAATCACTTGCTCTTGCGGGTTATCCATTTGGGGCTTGCTTAAGTATAAAGATGAAATAGCGGTGACTTGACATTGGGCTAATTGCTTAACTTCATCAATCGCATTTTTAACTTGTGCAATAGGCTCAGATAAATTACTGCCTAAGCCAATGTAAGCAGTAATTTTGGTAACTGTCATCTAAAGGTTACTCAAGCGTTTTATTCGGTAGAAAATGTAGTGGTAGGTTTACGACGTTTTCTTGGTGTGCGTCGACGACTTTGTTCACCTTTAATGCCTTTTACCATTTGCAATTGTGCTTCTGGTGATACATCTTGAAAATCTGTCCACCATTGAGCTAGCTCGGCTAATTGAGTATTGTCTGATTCAATCTCGCTGCGCAGGAGGAGAAAATCATAACCAGCACGAAATTTAGGGTGCTCAAAAGCTTTAAAGGCCTTTTTACCGACTCTGTGCGCCAACTTATCTTGTAATATCCAAATATCTTTCATCACGCCTTGAAAGCGTTTAGGAATGGCAATGCTGCGTTGTTGTTCTGGCATTATTTCATTGAGCGCGGCAAAAAAAGTATCTTGTGGTGACAAGGAATTATTGATATTGATTTGTTTAATGTAGTTTTGCAGAGGATACCAAAGCATAGCGGCAAATAAGAACGCTGGCGTTACGCGTTGGTCATTGTTAATGCGCTTATCAGTATTTTCCATGGCAAGTATGATAAAGCGCTCAAGTAGCTCGTCGTTGTTGTCTAATGCTTGATCAACCGCAGGAAAGAAAAACTTAAATAGGTGATAGTCACGTAACTGTTCAAAATTGGCAACAGCCTTGCCAGCAATAAACATTTTGAGAAACTCTTCAAACATGCGCGCGGCAGGAATATTAGCCATCAATGGTGCAAGTGTTTTGATGGGCGCTTTAGTTTGAGCTTCTATCTCCATATCTAACTTGGTAGCAAAGCGAATGGCACGTAACATACGGACAGGATCTTCTCGATAGCGAGTTTCCACATCACCAATTAAGCGAATAATTTTGTTTTCAACGTCTTTAACGCCATTGGCAAAATCATAGACTTTAAAGTCTTTGGCAGAGTAATAGAGGGCATTAATGGTGAAATCGCGACGCTCGGCATCTTCTTCTATGCTGCCGTAGATATTGTCACGCAATAGCATGCCATCTTCACTTTGTTTGGAGGTTTTTATGTCTTGTTGATCTTTATCGCTAGCGCTGTCGTGGTGACCGCGAAAGGTGGCCACTTCAATGATCTCTCGACCAAAAACAATATGTGCCAGCCGAAAACGGCGGCCAATCAAACGACAATTACGAAATAAAGCTTTGATTTGTTCAGGGGTGGCGTTGGTGGCAATATCAAAATCTTTTGGTTTTAGTCCGAGTAAAATATCACGAACACCGCCGCCAACAAGATAAGCATCGTAACCACCTTTATTGAGCCGATATAACACTTTTAAGGCGCTTGAACTCATAAATTGACGAGATACCGGGTGCTGATCACGTGATAGCACAATAGGTTCTTTCAGTGTAGTGACTGTTTTGTTGGTTTTATTTGCTCTTGAGCCTAAAACTTTTTTGCAGAGGTTGATAACGCGTTTGATGATGCAGACCTTTTTGGCTGGAAATTTATGATAAATATTCGCGTAATGATACAGTAATCAAGCACGAAAGAGAATGAAAAAGCAGCGATAATTACTCATCACTGCTTCAGGTATCATAGCTGCTATCAATGCAATTAATACTATTAATAGGCTACCAAGGTAGTACTTCGCCATTAGAGTGCCTAAACACGCCAGACTCCTCCATGGTTAATTCACTCATTAAGCCTAATAACCGCTGTGCGGCAACTTCGGTGCTAATATCGCCGTTGCTTGTTTCGCCAGTAGCATTAACCATATCGGTTTGTACATAACCGGGATGATAAATGCCAACCGCTATTTGTGGGTCGACTAAGTCTTTAGCCAGTGACATAGCGCCAATATTCAGTGCCGCTTTTGACATTCTATAGCCATAGCGACCACCAGAGCCATTGTCAGTGATTGAGCCCATTCTGGAAGTAATAAAGGCTATTTTACTGCCGGCGCTAAAATTTGCTAATAGCGACTGTGTTAAGGCAAGTGGCGCTAGGGCGTTAACGTTAAACTGCTCAGTTATGGTGTGCTGATTAAAGTCTTGCAGGCTTTCATTGCGTAAAATGCCAGCATTATTAATTAACAAATCAATTTTTGTATTAGCAAGAGCAGCTTTTGCTATGGCAATGCCGGCATCGGTTGAAATGTCGACCTTGTCGATAATATTTACGCCAAGTGAGTCGAGCTGTGATGAGCTTTGTCTGCAAAGCGCATAAACTTTATCACCACGTTGCTGACAAATTTCAGCCATGGCTAAGCCTATGCCACGGTTAGCGCCTGTTATTACGATAGTTTCAGTCATGGTGTTTCCTTTTCTGTATTTGAATTTGAATGTATGTAAAGGTTATGCAACTGCTCACCACCGAGCCGTAATGCTTCGCAGAGGGCTCTCTGTGGTAAATTTTTCTAAGCTGAATAAATACAAAGTTATTTGGGTCTGACAATATTAAAAGGTTCATTAATGGCGGCATATTCACCACCACCAAGGCGAGCTAATGGGTTTACTTTATCGGCATGCACTTTAATTCTTTCTTTTCCATGAGCATCGACATCAACGTCAGCAACGTGGTCATTAATATATAATTGCTTAACTTCAACAAAAATTAAACTTTGTGCTACCTCACCAAGCTCTTTTATTTCATAAAGTTCACAGCCATAAGCAATGTCGCATTGCGCTAACCTTGGTAAAGAAAAGCCGGTAAACTCAGTGGTTACTAACTCTGCTTTACTAAGCTCTGACTCACCGTGCGCTAGGGTTTGGGCAGTTTGTGTCACCAACGGTGCATGTTGCGCGGAGGCAATATGAATGACCATTTTTTCGTTATTGATAACGTTAATCAGCGTATCTTTGTTGTCACCGTTAGGTTTTTTACCCACCGACAGCATGAGTATCGGTGGCGCGCTAGCCACGGCGGTAAAATAAGAAAAAGGCGCTAAATTGAAAGAGCCATTACTTGAATCAGTCAATGCCCAAGCGATAGGGCGCGGAATGATGGTTTGCGTCATTAAGTGATAACGCTGGTTTGCGGAAAGATCAGAAAAGTTTAAGTTCATAATTTATCTTTTGTTTTTTAGGTACTTTGTTTCTAGACCAGTGCTTAATAGCCCAAGTAATAATGTCATCAACACCCGTATGAAGTAGCTCTGCTGGTGGCATTTGCCCCAAAAACGCCAAGGCAGCAATGAGTGCGGGCTGTGGATTACTATTATCAATAGCAGGCGCTTTGTTTTGCTTACTAAGTTTATAACCTTGCTTCGTGGTGGCTAATGGCACATGACCGTATTTAGGAAGCTGTTTATTGAGCGTAGTGTATAAAGTTAACTGCCGCGCTGTTGGCTCAAGCAAATCACAACCGCGGATCACATGAGTAATATTTTGATAAATATCATCATGAACCACGGCTAATTGATAGGCGAATAAACCATCTTTGCGATGAATAATAAAATCTTCTGCTGCCAGGCCTCTGTCACAAAGAACTTGTCCTTGAAATATATCAGTAAATTGGTGAATACCATGTTGGTTGATCAGTCGAGTAGCAGCATTTTGCTCAGCTTGGTTTAAAGAGCGACAATGACCTTGATAAATGCCACCAAGGGCTTTAATTTCAGCACGCGTGCAATGACAGTAATAACTTAATTTTTGTTGCTGCAAGTCGTTCAAGATATGTTTGTATCGTTCAGATTGCTGACTTTGGTAAAGAACCTGCCCATCCCAATGCAAACCAAAAGCGTCAAGGGTCGTTAAAATATCGGCGCTAGCGCCTGCTTGTTCACGAGGTGGATCAATGTCTTCTAGTCGAACTAGCCATTTACCACCATTGCCGCTGTCATCAATATGTGCCTTGGCGTCTAAAAAGCTAGCAAGAGCCGCAATTAATGAACCGAAGTGGAGTAAACCAGAAGGAGAGGGAGCAAAGCGACCACGATACCCTTGTTGATTAACAGGGGCTGGTCGCTTGTTTTGCTGTGCTTGTACTTTAACGTTTTTCGTATTCAATGGCTTAGCCAGCCATTTGACGCTCTTTAATTTCAGCTAAAGTTTTGCATTCAATACAAAGGTCGGCTGTAGGGCGTGCTTCTAAACGGCGAATACCAATTTCAATACCACAAGACTTACAGAAGCCAAATTCGTCTTCTTCAATCAACTGCAAGGTTTTTTCAATTTTCTTGATAAGTTTACGTTCACGATCTCGAGTACGTAGTTCAAGTCTGGAAAGTTTGCCGCTTCATCTTGCATGTGAGTTACAGTACGATCAACTTCTTCTCGAAGTTGTACACGCCAAGCATCTAAAATCTTTTTAAAATGCTCTTTCTGTGGGGTACCCATGTACTCTTCATTAGCTTTTTCTACGTAGGGTTTTACACCCGCTAATGCCATTAAACCTAACGTTTTATTTTTACCTGTTGGCATGCTTTATCTCCTAATGCTACAAAGACCAAGGTTGTTTGATGAAGACATCAATTAACTATTACTTGGTTGTAAGTGCCAATATAATACTCGTTTTGCTTGAATCTTGTCTCTGCAAGTACAGCGAGTATATTTATAATAGACCTAAAATATCAGGTCTATATTGTATTCCCTTTAATAAAAAACAAGGTTTCCAGTAAGAAAAGTGGAAAATAAATAATAATCTCTTTGTAATCAACGGGTTGTGTTTGATGGTTGATTTCATGTTGTTATTATCTTTATTGTCTTTTTTTAAGAGCAAGCTCTTTTAGCAAGTTTTGCTAGGGTTCGTCAATCATTATCTTTTAAAAGTCGATTAAATTATACAATGGATCGCTTGCGTTATCATTATTTCAGCGGACACTTGGCTCAGTTGAGTTTCTGCCTTATAGGCGATAATTTCAACACCCGCTATTTGTGCTTCAATAATTAAGTCATTATATTTTTTATCAACATGTTTGGCTATTTTTACCGAATGAATGCCTGAGTGTAATACCGCAAACAGCAAAACAGCTCGTTGACCCTGTTGCGCTATTGCTATGAGTTCACGCAAATGCTTCTGTCCACGCGTGGTGACGGCATCGGGAAAGTAACCTTGTTCACCTTCTAATAACGTTACACTTTTAACTTCAAGGTAAACATCTGTTTTTTCTGAGCTTGAAAGGAAAAAATCAATTTTACTGCTTTCATTACCGTACTTTACTTCCCGCTGTATTGAGGAGTAGTCCGCAAGTTCAGTGATAATATTAGCCGTCAGCGCTTCCTCAACGAGTTGATTCGCTTTGATGGTATTAACACAAATAAAATGATTATTCTTTGTTTGGCTAAGCTCCCAACTAAAGGGGTATTTACGCTTTGGGTTAGCAGAGGTGCTATACCACACGGTATCACCAGGCTCAGCACAACCAGTCATCGCGCCAGTATTAGCGACATGTATAGTGGTTTCTGTGCCATCTTCAAGAATAACATCGGCAAGAAAGCGTTTATAACGTTTAATTAATGTCGCTTTTTTTAAATTAAGTTTCATTGAACAGCATTATGAGTGAAATTTTTATCATTTTACGTGATGGGCTCTTAAATCGCCAATTTCAGTTCATGCGACATAAAGCGCAAATTTATTCGTTACAGTCACTAAACTCGTATGCATTAACGAAACATTCATGACATAAATATTTACAGCGCTATTTTGGCTATTTAAACCCATCATTTTAGTGCATGACACTTCCCCTCTGACGAAAATCCATATCCATATCATTACCAATGAGGCCTAGATCATAGTTGGCTAACCAATTGGCTTAACCAACTATGATGACTCGTTTTACTGGCATTTAGTTTGTGCCAGTATATGTTTAGCTGATAGTTAGGAATGAAAATTGGCGGTGAATAAATTTCAATATCGATCATCTTTGCTATATGTAGGGCAACAAGTTTGGGTAAGGTTAGGATTAAATCTGAGTGCAAAACAGTGTAGGGTGCAGCCATGACGCTAGGTAACTTTGGCTAGCTTCAAGGCTGGTTTTCTTGCTTCACTTTTAAATCCGAAAGCGATAATTTTTTATATGGCTTTTCTACCTCAATTTATGAACCCTGAAATAGATACTCATTTACAGTTTTCGATCTTAATAATCACATCGTCTATGGTGATTGGCATAATTTTAGCGGCTTACGCGCTCATTGCATCGAGAGCCCGCAGCGCTTTTCATAGTAAAAAATCTAATAAACGTTTTGCACTACTATTTTGAAAAATATTACTCGGCCAAACTGCATATAGAGGAATGGGCTCTACTTGCCAATTTGGTAACAATTCAACTAGGTCATTATTTTTAAGTTCTCTTTCGATTAAAAAATCGGGAGGAGTAGCTATACCTGCGCCATTAATACACAGCTGAGTCATCGCTTCAACGCTATTCACGCTGATATTGCTTTCAAAATTAATTTCACACTTTTCACCGGTAGAATTTACCAAAGTTCTGTTATTTGGCAGCATTGTTAATTTTATCCACTGCCACTTTGTTAAATCTTGAGGGGAAATTGGTTTTTTATTTTCTTGCCAATAGCCATAAGAACAGACCAACTTTCTATTAATTGCTCCGATTCGCTTAGACTTAAGGTTACTGTTAGTCATTGCTCCCGCCCTAAAAGCTAAATCAATGCCTTTGTTAATTAAATCTTGTCTATTATCGGTATAAAATAATTTAAAATTCAGATAAGGATGTAATTTGCTAAATTGAGATATTTTTTTAGTTATTTTTGATTTGATTAAGGCAGAAGGTAACGTGAGGGTTAAAGTACCTCTTAACTCTTGTTTTTCTAAAGTTACTTGGTTTAAGCCTTGATGTGCGGCTTGGATCATAGTTAAAGCATATTGATATAACACTCGCCCTTCAGATGTTAACGACAAACTTCTAGTTGACCTGTAAATTAAAACGGTACCTACCGATTTTTCTAATTGAGTCACTTGATAGCTAACCACAGAAGGTGAAAGATTTAGTTCTTTTGCAGCCGCTCGAAAAGAACCTTGCTTTATCGTTTCAGCAAAAATAGCCATTGATCGTAATTCATCTATCATTTGTATTTTTATTAACGTATTTAGAACAGTGAAGTTGAATTATAGTATCTTATCTTGTTAATAAAATAGCTATATAGTGTACAAAAAAATATAGGAAAACTTATGTCGCTATTGATCGCAATGTTTTCATTCTCATTGGCTATGTCAATCTCTCCAGGACCAGTGAATATGGTTATTGTATCTTCAGGAGCAAGTTATGGGATACGTAAAACGTTTTCGTTTGTGTCAGGTGGAGCAATTGGCTTTACATTATTATTGTTATTCGTTGGTTTAGGGTTTTCAAAAGTCATTGATTTATATCCCTACTTTCTTAAATATCTAGCCATAGCGGGTTCGCTATTTATTGTTTATATGGGATATTTCATGATGACATCAAAAGCAGAGTTAGATATTAAAGAGCATAAACAACCAACATTTATACAAGGTTTTTTATTGCAATGGTTAAACCCTAAGGCATGGATAGCTTGTATGGCTGGCGTTTCTTTATTTTCTGTACCAAACAATCATCAAGCGTTTTTGACTTTTACATCGGTCTATTTTGTCGTGTGTTATTTTTCGCTTTTTTCTTGGTCGGTATTAGGGCATAAAGCAGCGGTACTGTTAAGCAGTGAGTTGAGGTTAAAGCTTTTTAATCAATTAATGGGGGGGTATTGATGGTAACTGCGGGTTTTTTACTTTACTCATCATTTAATTAAATGATGAGTAAAGTTGTCAGACTAACAGAATACTGCTTTTTAATTGCTTTGCATCTACTGGTCGTATTCGTTGATAAAACTGTCTAACCAAATTTTGGCATTATTTGAATCACTAAAAAAATTGAATTGAATTTGACAACTTTGGTAAATACGTTGTAATTGCATTTGTAAAATGTCTGCGTAGGCGGTGTCATTAATTACTGCTGCAATAGCTACCATGCCATTTTCTACTCTGTAATGGGTAGTATCAGTTAAACTTTGCTCAACATCAGGAGTAAATACTCCGTTGCCTCGGTATAAAACAAGGGAGCCCCAAGCGCTACCACTCATTTTTTTAGTGTAATTTTCAATGTCTTGGTGGTATTTCTTGGCGGTAATTTCATTAAAAGGACCTTGAGCATCAACGAGTAAAATGTTGTTTTCTTGCTCAATACTGTAACTTCCGTGTGTTAAGTTTTGCATGCTAACTCCGGTTTTTAAAAGAAATTTGCGAACGGTATTGATAACAAGTTTTTAACCGTTTGCCAAGTAAGCATATTGTATTTTCTTTGCAAGTTTATATTTGTTTTTAACTTTATGTAGTTACCACTGGTCGGTGTTTTATGCCGATGTTATTTCCAGCCAAGTTTTTCTTCAAAGTCTCGATCGAGCTGTTTGGCAAAATCTTTGGCATGCATGGCGACTTGCTCTAACATTTTTTCTTCTTCTGATTCAGCGGCAAATTTCTTGACTTTGACGGGGTAACCACTTTCATCTGTTGCCATAAAAGTGATAAAACAACGATTGGTGATGACGGTACTATCTTCTTTGGGGTCTCGAGCGCGTACGACCACATAAATATGCATGCTAGAGCGGCCAGTGTAAACTATCTGTGCGGTAACTGAGACCATTTGCCCAACAAGTATTGGCCTAATGAAGCGAATGCCGTTGGCTGATACGGTGACGCTATAGCGTTTACTCCATTTTGCCGCACAAGCATAAGAGGCTTGATCAATCCATTTCATTACCATGCCGCCGTGAACTTTTCCGCCAAAATTCACATCGGTTGGCTCAGCGAGAAAACAAAATTCAACGCTGTTGTTATTGTGATCATTCATAGCTAACAAATCCTTCCCATATTGTATTATCATTATTATAGACAAGATCAACAGCTTAGCTATTTTATCTATTTGACATTAACCGTAAGTGATAAAAAGTTGTTATCATGTTGCTAATTTTCATACCGCTTCGTTTTTTATGTCAATCACAGCACCATTGCCCATAGAGGCGATTAAATCACAATTTTGTCAAACCATAACTCAGCACAATACTGTGATTTTATCTGCACCTCCAGGCGCTGGTAAGTCAACGTGTTTGCCTTTGTGGCTGTTAGCACTGACTGAGTTTTTAGAACAAAAAATTTACTTGCTACAACCTCGTCGACTTGCGGTGAAAAATATTGCGACTTATTTAGCCAGACAACTAAACGAACAGGTTGGCGATACGGTGGGTTATCGTTTGCGAAACGACAGCAAAGTTTCTAAAAATACCCGTTTGGAAGTGATCACTGAAGGAATTTTAACGCAAATAATTCAGCATGATGCCGAGTTGAGTGGCTGTGCATTAGTGGTTTTTGATGAATTTCATGAGCGCTCATTGCATGGCGACCTTGCTTATGCTTTAACGCGAGATGTGCAACAAGGTTTACGTGACGATCTTAAAATACTATTGATGTCGGCAACCTTAGATATCAACACTTTGGCAAAGGCGCTGCCAGATGCCAAAGTGTTGACTAGCGAAGGGCGGTGTTTTCCTGTTGAGTTCACTTATATTGCCCCGGTTAATATTCAACGTTGGCGAGACCATGCTATTAGCGTGATAAAACAGCAAGCGTTAGCGCATCAAGGCTCTACTTTAGTATTTTTGCCTGGTGTTGGAGATATTCGCTTTATCGCACAAGCGGTTAGTCAATATTGTCCGGATGACTTACTCTTGTGTCCATTGTTTGGAGACCTGACCTTAAAACAGCAGCAGCAAGCGATTCAACCTTGTGAATTAGGTAAGCGAAAACTGGTATTAGCAACCAATATTGCCGAAACATCTTTAACTATTGAAGGGGTTAATATGGTGATAGATTGCGGTTTTGAAAAAGTGGCTATTTATGACAATGCCAGTTTGATGAACAAGCTAACACAGCAGCAAATTGCCAAGGCATCAGCGATACAAAGAGCAGGGCGTGCAGGTAGATTAATGGCTGGGCAGTGTATTCGCTTATATGCTAAAGACGACTTTGAGCGCAGGCCAGAGCAAAGTATTAATGATATTCAGCAGGCAGATTTACTGCCGACATTGATAGAAGTTGCTCGTTGGGGAGTCACTAGTTTAGCCGAAATACCACTGTTAGAGCTGCCGTCAACAATAAAAGAGCGTCAAGCATGGCAAGAGCTACAAAATTTAGCCATTGTTGATCAACAAAATAAGCTTACTCAACGTGGTGAGCAAGTGGCGCTGTTTTCTTGTCATCCACGTTTTGCCCGTATGATACTTTCAGCACAGAATCTTTCGACGCATCACCTCTCGGTGAAAACATCTACTGATAAGTTGACATTCTTAGCCTGTATTTTGGCGGCTTTATTAGAGGAGCGAGATATATTAGCAGCACAGCAAAGTCGATTTGACTGCGATATTGCTCAGCGCGTAAACATAATTATGTCAAAATTTAGCCAGCCTTATGGTGTGTTTGCTAGCATAGTTAAGCAAGTTAAAAATTTAGCTCATCGTGTGCAATTGAATAATATTAATGTCTTAGCCGGGAGTGCTTTACCTACTGAATGTATTGGCTTGTTACTCGCTTATGCTTACCCTGAGCGAGTCGCCAAAGCGCGAGGTTCGTCTGGCGATTTTGTTTGCGCCAACGGTAAGGGGGTCGCTCTTGATGAACAGGATGTACTAGCCGGTGAAAAATTTTTAGTTATCGCCGATTTAATGCAATTTAAAAATGTATTGCGAGTTCGTTTAGCGGCAAGTATTGATTTATCACAGATAGAGCAAGTCTTCTCTGATCGAAATGGTGAGCAAATCACCAAGCAAGAAGTCGCCGTATTTGATGATCTTAGTGGTAAAATTATTGCCCGCTCACAAACTAAGTTAGCTGCGTTAATCTTGCAGGAAAGCATCAGTAAAAATAACTTAACGACAGACCATATAGCGCAAATGTGGTGTGAGTTAATCACGCGTAAAGGCTTAAGTTTTCTTAACTGGCAAAACAAAGATCTGGCGTTGAAAAAACGCTGGCAATGGTTAACAACCTTCTTTCCTCAATATGAACTAATCGACATTAGTGACCAAAGTTTATTGGCAAACTTAGCTGATTGGTTTAGCCCTTTTGTTGGAGAAATAAAGTCAACGGTCAAGCTAGCTAAGCTAGATTTATCGGCAATGTTATTGTCACAATTAGATTATCAGCAACAACAACTTTTAAAACAGGCAGCACCTAGTGTTTATATTGGTGCTACAGGTCGTCATTGTTCTATTACTTATGCCAATGAAAAATCACCGAAAGTGGCTATGCCCATGCAAGAATTATATGGTTCAACACAAACTCCTTGTATTGGAGGAATAAATGGTCAACAAGGTATTCCGTTATTGTTAGAATTATTATCACCCGCACAAAGGCCTATTCAAGTTACGCAAGATCTGGCGCAGTTTTGGCAAGGTAGCTACAAAGCAGTACAAAAAGAGATGAAATCACAATACCCGAAACACTACTGGCCTGATGATCCTGCCAACGCTAAAGCAACGAATAAAACTAAACGTCATATAGAAAATAATATAAAAAGTAAAAATTAGGATGACCAGAGTCAATGACCACGAAGAAAAAAATCAGTAAATCATCGAAGCAAGAAACGCGAACATCTTGGTCTCGTTGGGCTTTTATTAGTAGTGCAAAACTACTACTTGCCCTTATTTTTACTCTAGTCCTTTTTGCCATTTACCTTGATGCTAAGGTTCAGCAGAAATTTGAAGGCCAACGTTGGCAAGTACCGGCACAAATTTATGGTCAAATAGAAACACTGCACCTTGGTGATACTAAAAATATTATTCAATTGAGTAAAGCACTTAAACTTAATGATTATCAAAAAGTAGCGATAACGCACTCACCCGGGCAATTTTCCTCGTCGTCAAAGCGTTTAATTATTTACCGTCGCGCTTTTGATTTTCCTAATATGCAAGCAGGAGATACTAACACTGCCGTTAAGTTGATGATTGAATTTGATGAAGGTGAAATCAGTCGCTTATTTGTTGAAAATACCGCTGTTAGCACGCTTAAGCTTGAACCTATTTTATTGGCTCGCCTTGTCCCTAATAATAAAGAAGATCGTGTTTTAATGTCGCTGGAGAGCATACCTACGCAACTACTTGATACACTGCTCTTGATCGAAGATCGTGACTTTTACCATCATCAAGGTATTTCACCCTTAGGAATATTACGTGCTTTATACAGTAACCTGCTTGCTGGTCGCACTGTACAAGGTGGCAGCACGCTTACTCAGCAACTGGTTAAGAATATGTTTTTAACCCGTGAAAGAACGTTATCTCGTAAGTTTAAAGAGGCGCTTATGGCGCTTATTATTGAAGCGCGTTATAGCAAAGATCAATTACTTGAAGCGTACATTAATGAAGTTTACCTCGGGCAGCATTATGCCAATGGTATTTATGGCTTTGGCTTGTCGGCAAAATTCTATTTTGGTAAAACTCTCGCAGCATTGAATAACGCCCAAATCGCGCTGTTAATTGCACAAGTAAAAGGGCCAAGTTATTATGATCCGTGGCGACACCCCACAAGAGCGAAAACCCGACGCGACTTAATCTTACGGCTAATGTTTGAGCAAAATTTACTATCAGTACAAGAGTTTGAACAAGCTGTTACTGCACCACTAGCTATTCGAGGACAGCGACGCTTCAAAAGCCAAAATTATCCTGCATACTTGCAGTTAGTGAAAAGAGAACTGAGCCAAATACTGAATAATAGCCAGCAAAAATCGGGCATTCGAGTTTTTACTGGTTTTTCACATTATAGTCAGCAATTGCTTGAAGAAAGTGTTGCCCGTCAACTGCTCGCATTAGAAGAACAGTACCAACAAAAAGACTTGCAAGCGGCGATGATAGTTACTGATATCGCAACGGCTGCAGTTCGCGCTTTAGTGGCTGATAAGCAAAGTGGCTATGCTGGCTTTAATCGTGCTTTACACGTTAATCGCCCTATTGGCTCCTTAATTAAACCCGTTATTTATTGGGCAGCATTAGAGCGCTATGAGCAATATAATCTTGCGACAGTATTGGGCGATAAGGCAATCACTTTAAGTAGTGGCCAAGGAAAAAGATGGCAACCAAAGAATTATGACGGCAAATACCGAGGTCAAGTGCCACTCATTGATGGTTTGGTGAAGTCGTTGAATATTCCAACGGTGAATTTGGGCATGAGCTTAGGTTTAGATAATGTCGCTAATGCCATGCGTTCACTCGGTTATAATAAAGAGATTATTACTCGCCCATCAATGCTTTTAGGGGCTATAAATATGTCACCGTGGCAAATTAATCAGCTGTATTTACCGCTTGCTAAGCAAGGTCACTTGTTAACAGCGCATGCCGTTAATTTAATCATCTCTAAAAGTGGCTCAACACTATGGCAATTTGAAGATGAACCGAAACAAATATTATCACCGAATACGACTTATTTAATGGATTATGCTCTTACGGAAGTGACAAAAACAGGCACGGCGAGGTCGCTTGCTTGGCGTATTAAAGAAGCCAATATTGCCGGGAAAACGGGTACCAGTAATGATCTGCGTGATAGTTGGTTTATTGGTTATGATAATAAGCATTTAGTGACGACTTGGTTAGGTAAAGATAACAATGCATCAACCGGATTAACGGGTAGTAGCGGTGCCTTGGTATTGTTTGCGGATTATATGAAAAGGCAAGGGGTGGCTAACAAAGTCAATACCAAGCCAACCACTATTGCTTTAACTTTGTTTGAACAGCAAACTGGTAATGCCGTGACTAATGAGTGTGAGGGCACCAAAAGTTATCCAGCGATATCTTTAGGTATTCATTTGCAAACAACTTGTTTGAAAGAGAAAGTAGATAGCCGTTCTTGGTTTGAAAGGCTATTTGGTGATTAAACTGAGCACCCAATGCTATAGGTGAGTGCTCTTGTTTAATATGACATGTTATAGGTTTCCCATCTAGTTAACACTGTTAATGATTATTCGGTGAAGGTGACACTTAGTTTTTCGGTGGCAGCGGTATCAATAATGCTAACATTACCTATGCTTTTTTGTAATTTTGCTGCGGTTTTATCTGCACCATGACGTTCAGCAAAGCTAATAATGTCATCGCCATTACACACCACTTTCAAAGCGATAGTTTTATCTTTTAAGCGATATGACTTAGAGGTACTGTTTAATCTATATACCTTATTGCTCATTGCGGCTTTGCAAACATCAATCAATGCCGTTTCCATATAAGAACTCATTGCTGCTTGGCTAGGTAAGCTAAAAGTTAAAGCAGGAACCGCTGTGGCAAGTGCGATAAGAGTAGTTTTTAATGCTTTCATAATATTCTCCATAATGTTTATTGGTTATGCTGCTAAAATGCAACACGCCATATAATAGTGGATTATTTTTGGTAAAAGGTTGTTAACACTTTGCTTGTGGATGTAAGTAAAAACACTGTTTTTTTTGCACAAAAGCTACTAAGTTATTGATTATTATTTTGATGTGAATAATACATGCATTTGATTGTTTCAAAATTTTTACATTTGTTAATAAATAGACATACGAAAAACTTTGTAGATGCAATTTAACGTGAGATGAAAAGTGGTTAGGTAACCATGCTTTTTGATTTAAAACAAAAAAATAACTGTTGTTATATACAGTTTTGGTTTGGGCGTGGTATGCTCTGTATAGAGTGGGTATAACTAATTTTAACCTTTTCTTTTAACATGACTAAGGAATAACAATGGCAGTTGAAAGTAGATTTGTCGTCATTAGACACGGGCTGGAGGCAAAAACATTTATGGATAAGAAATCAGCAGATCTTTGCAAATTCTCCTGTAGAACTAAGTGATGTGGCTAATGAAGAGCTTAGTATTTATTTAGCGCAACACCGAGATGATGTTTTGGTGGCTTTGCTGGCGAAAAAACCAGCCAGTAAGGCTGTTAAAGAAACAGTGAAAAAGCCAACCGCTAAGACGACAGAAAAGCCAGCAAAAAAAACGTCCGCAGCGCCAAAATTAAGTGAAGCTAGCTAAGCGTTAAGTGATGATTGATTACCAAGTAGTTCGAAGTGCTCGTCGTAAAACACTTTCCCTGCAAGTAAAACAAGGGAAAGTGTTAGTTAGGGCACCCTACTATGTTGATAAAAAAATCATCAATGCCTTAGTGCAAGAAAAGTCAGCTTGGCTCAAAGCTAAGGTGATAGAGCAATCACAGCTTAACCAGCAATGTTGCGGCTTTAATCACGGTGACAAGCTGCTTTTTTTAGGGCAAGTAGTTCGCTTGCATATTTCTTTCGCAAGTCGTGCTGAGATCTTTTTGAGAGAGTACTCATCTGAAAATCTAAAATTAAACTCAGAGCTAAAACCAGCACTGAAATCAGAACTAAAACAAGAGCTAAACATAGTGTTGGCTAAACGTTATGCCACTAAGCTTGATGATGAACAGTTACTTCGCATGGCGGTCAAAAAGCGCTTGCAAGACTATTTTAAACAGCAAGCGCAAAGCATTATCCTGTCAAAAGTTAGTCACTATAGTGAATTAACACAGCTAAAACCCAAAGGTATTAAAATTCGGCAATATAGTGCTAGATGGGGAAGTTGTAACAGTAATGGCGAGGTCAGCTTTAATTACTTAATGATGATGCTACCTGATGATGTTATAGATTACATTGTGGTGCATGAGCTATGTCACTTACGTTTTTTAAATCATTCTGCCGATTTTTGGCAACTCGTTGCTATACATTTCCCCAATTACTTACAAGCTAAGCAGTGGCTTAAAGATAACCAGTCACAACTACTTTGGCGACTGCCTTAAATTTACAGTTCATATCAATGAATCCAGCGGCTATAAGTTTCATACCAACCTTTTATATTCAGTTAAGCATTTATTGCAAACTACTGTGCTGTTTGCTTTAGCATTTGCCCACCAAAAATATAGTGGCATGAAATTAGCTTATTTCTTAGTATTTCAATGCTTTGAAGTATCTTTGAACTATATTTGAACTATATTTGAACTATATTTGAACTATCATGGGTATAAAGCATAATTAATTGACACGTACTTTTAAATGATTATAAAGAGGAATAGTGATGAAACTTAATACTTATAGCCTAGGTCTGACCTTTATTTATATAGCATCGGCTTCGCTTTCTGTTGCCAGTCTTTATTATTTACTCGGTAATTAGTTGCCTTATTTAGGCGCATACTAACTTGACCGGTTATTTTTGCCAGTGCGGGTGCGGGTGTTCTTGTATAATTATGCATAGCCTATAACTTTTTATTCTGCTTTTGGTGTGCCAATAAAGGTTGACACTAGGCCGCAATTCAGGCACTTTAGCTGTCATGAATATTACTACTAGCCACATTACTATTATTATCACCACCACCCGAATTGGGATGGCGGTCGCTGGCTAACGTGTAAAAAGTAACAATTTTATCGAAGCCCGTGACCTGAAAAGGTTACGGGCTTTTTTGTTTTTAAGAAAGGAAAAAATCATGCGTGTACTTAAATTTGGTGGCTCATCACTGGCTTCAGCTGAGCGTTTTCGTCAAGTTGCTGACATTATCAAAGATAAAAGCCAATCATCAAATATTGCTGTGGTAGTTTCTGCCCCGCAAGGCGTCACTAATCACTTAGTTGCCATGGCCGAAAATATTACTGATGAAGCCAAATTAGTTACCGATTTAGGTCACTTTAAACGCGCAATCACCACTATTATTGATGATTTATCGGCAAGTTTAACTGACTTTAATTCTCAACATTGTGAGCAAGCGTTAGTCAATTATGAGCAGCAACTGCAGCGTTTTATGCAAGGCGCTACTATGTTGACTTATTGCCCTGATCATATCCGTGCTCGTGTTATCAGTACCGGGGAACGACTGAGTGTGGCAATTTTAGACTCAGTACTACAATCATCAGGCTTACAAGTATCCCTGCTATCACCAGAAAGATTTCTTTTCACCAATCAGTCGTCATTGAATGCGGTTGCAGATTTAGTGCTATCAAAAGAAAAGTTTGCTATTCACTATGATAAGTTAAACCCTATTGCTCTTATGCCTGGTTTTATTGGTATGAGTATTGACCAAGATGGTAACGAAGGTCGCATCACTACATTAGGTCGTAATGGTTCTGACTATTCAGCCGCGGTGTTAGCGGTTTGCATGGAAGCAGAATGTTGTGAGATATGGACCGATGTTGATGGTGTTTATAACGCTGATCCACGTATGATCAAAGAAGCCAAGTTACTTGATTATTTATCTTATCAAGAAGCCATGGAATTATCTTATTTTGGTGCCAGTGTTTTACATCCAAAAACTATCGGCCCCATTGCCCAGTATCATATTCCTTGCTTGATCAAAAATACTAGTAATCCTGCCGCACCAGGTACGTTGATCTCTAATGAAAATGATCAACAAAAGCGTGTTAAAGCAATATCAAACCTCGATGATTTAACCATGGTTAATGTTTCTGGCCCCGGCATGAAAGGTATGGTGGGCATGGCAAGCCGTGTATTTGCGACCATGAGTAGAGAAAACATTTCCTTAGTATTAATTAGTCAATCATCTAGCGAGTATTGCATTAGTTTTTGTATTTACTCTAGCGATGCACAACGTGCTGAGCAAAATTTAAAAGAAGAATTTGAGCTTGAACTGCTTAATGGTTTACTTGAACCAGTAGCGCTAAAAGGTGAATTATCAATTGTGTCGCTTGTTGGTGATGGTATGCATCATCAACGTGGCGTAGCTGCTAAGTTTTTTAGCTCTCTTGCTCAAGCGCGCGTCAACGTAGTCGCCATTGCACAAGATTCCTCAGAGCGCAGTATTTCTGTGGTCATTGAGCAGCGAAAATGTACCGATGCCATGAAAGTTAGCCATCAAAACTTCTTCTCTCACAAGCCAACCATTGATGTGTTTCTAGTCGGCTGTGGCGTTGTCGGTAGTGAGTTAATTGCTCAAATATCTCGTCAGCAAAATAGCTTGAAAGAACAAAATATTGTCTTAAAAGTATATGGTATCGCCAACTCTAAAGGCATGGTATTTGATAAAGAAGGCATTGATCTTGATAACTGGCAAGATGCCATGACCCAAGGTGTAGAAAACGGTCAAGCACTTGCCGTTAATGCTGAAAATATCAAAGCATTTGTACGTGATAATCATTTAATCAACCCAGTGTTGGTTGACTCAACGTCAAATGAAGCGTTAGCAATGAGCTATGTGGACTACCTCGCTGAGGGCTTTCATGTTGTTACCCCGAACAAAAAGGCTAATACTGATTCATGGCAGTATTATCAAGAACTTCGTTCAACAGCACAAAAAACCAATCGTCGATTTTTATATGAAACAACCGTGGGTGCGGGTTTACCGGTTATTGATACCTTGCAAAATTTAATTAAAGCAGGTGATCAATTGCAACGCTTTGAAGGTGTACTTTCTGGCTCGCTTTCTTACATTTTTGGTAAACTTGATGAAGGTATGTCGTTATCTAAAGCAACCGCCATCGCTAAAGAAAATGGTTTTACTGAGCCAGATCCTCGTGATGATTTAAGCGGTATGGATGTTGCCCGTAAATTGTTAATTATGGCGCGTGAGTCTGGTATGCAATTAGAATTATCTGACATTAATATTGAATCAGTATTACCCAATGATTTTGATGACAGTGGTAATGTTGATGAATTTATGAATAACCTAACTAAGCTTGATAGTGTTGTAAGTGCCCGTTGTGAAGCCGCAAAAGCCGAAGGCAAGGTATTACGTTATATTGGTAATATTGTTGATGGCAAATGCCAAGTTTCTATTGAAGCCGTTGACAGCAGTCACCCACTTTATAGTGTTAAAGATGGCGAAAATGCGTTAGCAATTCACAGTCGTTATTATCAACCATTACCTTTTGTTTTACGTGGTTATGGTGCCGGTGCTGCAGTAACCGCGGCGGGTGTGTTTGGTGATATTCTAAGAACTTTGGCGTGGGAGCAGCAGCACTAATGACCACTAATCAAGTCGCGAGTGGCGAGTGTTCGACTAAAGAAGTGCTAGATAAAAAAGCGGTGTCAGTATTTGCACCGGCCTCAATTGGTAATGTCAGTGTTGGCTTTGATGTCTTAGGTTTGGCGGTTAAGCCTATAGATGGCACATTGTTAGGTGATGTCGTCACTGTGGAGAGAGCCGTGGAAAGCTCAGTTGAGGGCGCACAAGTTGACAGCTTAGTAGTTGTCGGTGCCTTTGCCAATAAGCTACCTAAAGCGAAAGAAGACAATATTGTTTGGTCATGCTTACAGTTATTTAATCAAGCGTTATTAGCCGAAAATCAAACTGTTGTGCCAGTACAAATGACCCTTGATAAAAAAATGCCAGTGGGCAGTGGTTTAGGTTCAAGTGCGTGTTCAGTGGTAGCAGCGCTTGCCGGGCTTAATGCCTTTTATGAAAAATTTCAAAGTTTTAGTTTTGATGAAAAAACCGTGTTGAAAATGACCGGACAAATGGAAGCGCAAATCAGTGGCAGCTTACATTACGACAATGTTGCGCCTTGTTATTTAGGTGGTTTGCAGTTAATGGTGCCAGATAACGAGGTGATCAGTCGTGTATTGCCTGGCTTTAATGATTGTTATTACGTGATGGCTTACCCCGGTATTGAAGTGTCAACTAAAGCGGCACGTGATGTATTGCCAACAAGTTATAGTCGCGCTGATGTGATAAGCTATGGTCAAAATTTAGCAACCTTTGTTGATGCTTGCCACAGGCAAGATAAGGCGCAAGCTTTTTCAGTATTAACTGATGTAGTGGCTGAGCCCTATAGAACTAACTTATTGCCAAAATATCAACAAGCCCATGATCATTTAATGGCCGAGGGAGCGCACGCTGTTGGTATTTCTGGTTCAGGGCCAACGTTGTTTTGTATTTGTGATAATGAACAACAAGCACAAAGTTATGCGTTATGGCTCAAAGAAAACTACTTACAAACCGATCTTGGCTTTGTACATGTTTGCCAAGTCGATGAAGCGGGTGCAGTAAAGATATAAATTTAGGCTGCTTTGAACGTAGCGATGCTCGACAAAAACAGATTCAAGATTATTAGGAACAAAAAGTGAAATTTTATAATTTAAAAGAGAATGATGAGCAAGTAAGTTTTGCTCAAGCAGTTAAACAAGGTTTAGGTAAAAACCAAGGTTTATTCTTTCCAAAGACTATGCCGAAGTTTGATAATATTGATGATCTTTTAGCGCTACCATTGGTTGAGCGTAGCGTAAAAATCTTAGCACCTTTTGTTGAAGAAGATTTAAATGAGCAAGAGCTAACTGAAATCGTCACCGATGCTTTTAACTTCCCTGCGGTATTGCAACCTATTAATAATGAGCGTGCTATTTTAGAGTTGTTCCATGGGCCAACACTGGCGTTTAAAGATTTTGGTGCCCGCTTTATGGCAAAATGTTTACAAGCATTTGTTGCCAAAGACGCTAAAGCTACAGGCCAAAAAAAGCCGCTCACTATTTTAACGGCAACATCGGGCGATACTGGCGCTGCTGTTGCTCATGCTTTTCATGGTATTGATAATATCCGTGTTGTGATCATGTACCCCAAAGGTAAAATTTCTTTACTACAAGAGAAAATGTTTACCACTTTGGGTGACAACATTGAAACACTCATGGTTGATGGTGATTTTGATGATTGCCAAGCATTAGTTAAAAAATCTTTCGATGATAAAGAATTAGCAACAACGATAGGCTTAAACTCTGCCAACTCTATTAATATCAGCCGATTATTAGCACAAATTTGTTATTACTTTGAGGCGGTAGCGCAGCTCTCTCGCGCTAAAAAAGATTTAGGTGATATTGTTTTCTCTATCCCATCAGGCAATTTTGGTAACTTAACAGCAGGTTTATTTGCTAAAGCGATGGGCTTACCTATCAAGCGTTTCATTGCTGCAACCAACTTAAATGATACTGTGCCGCGTTACTTAGAAACGGGTGAGTGGACACCAAATAAAACGGTTGCCACCATTTCAAACGCGATGGATGTGAGTAACCCAAATAACTGGCCACGTGTAGAACATCTGCTTAAATCAGGCCTTGTTGAAAACGGTTGTGTTAGTTCAGTGTCTATTGATGAAGAGCAAACACAATCAACGGTTATTGGCTTAGGTAAACTGGGTTATATCAGCGAGCCACACGCAGCCATTGCTTATAAAGCATTGCAATACAGCGCTGTTGATGGCGAGTTTGGCGTTTTCTTAGGTACGGCTCACCCGGCTAAATTTAAAGAGGTAGTAGAAAGCATTTTAGGGCAACCTATTGGCTTACCAAAAGAATTAGCCGATTGTGCCAGCGAGCCTATTTTATCAGAAGCAATGAGCAGCGACTTTGCTGACTTACGCGCCTATTTATTAAAATAATATTTTAAAGTTACGCCTTAAAAGTAAGCGATTAATCACTATGAGTAAACCTAACTGGCAACAGATAATCGAGCAAGAGCAAACGCAAGATTACTTTTGCCAGTTACAAGCCGAAATTGCCAAGCAAAGGGCGCAAGGCATGTCGATTTTTCCTCAGCAAGAAGATGTTTTTCGTGCTTTTGAATTTAACGATTTAGCCGATATCAAGGTGGTGATCTTAGGCCAAGATCCTTACCATGGAAAAGGACAAGCACACGGCCTAGCTTTTTCTGTTGAGAGTAGTGATATTAAAGTTCCGCCATCCTTAGTGAATATCTATAAAGAATTAACCACAGATATTGACGGTTTTGTCATGCCAAATCATGGCAATTTAACTACTTGGGCACAGCAGGGCGTTTTATTGCTAAACACTGTGTTAACGGTACAGCAAGGACAAGCGCACTCTCATGCCAAATTAGGCTGGGAAACCTTTACCGATAAAGTAATTGCACAAATTAATCAACATAATGAGGGTTGTGTTTTTATACTTTGGGGCGCACATGCACAAAAAAAAGGCCGCAATATCAATGAGAATAAACACCTCATATTAAACGGCCCACACCCTTCACCCCTTTCTGCTTACCGCGGTTTTTTTGGTTGCCAGCATTTCTCAAAAGCCAATGCTTGGCTGAAAAAACAAGCTGAAAAAGAGATTGATTGGAACTTGATTAGTCAAAATAAATAATCATTTCGGCCGCTTCACAATGGCAATCATTGCCGCATAAAATACAGTGATATCCTTGTTTACTTTCTTCATACCACTTATCAGGGTGAGATTTTATTAACTTGCCGCCGCAATGAGTAAAGTAGGCTACAGCGCTATTATTAGGGCTTTGCTTCCATAAATGTGCAACACCTGCCTGCGCGCCTTGTTGCTTGGCGGCTGCAATTGAAAGTTGCAATAATTTTTTGCCAATACCTAAACCGCGGTACTTTTCATCGACGGTATTACATTTAAAGTAGCAGCATTTATCTTTGGCTATTTGCCATAAATCAGGGCAACACCATTTATCGGCTTGCCAATGCTCAGCGGCAAAGGTGATGCGAAAACCAATGAGTTTTTTGTCATTTGTTGTCGTTGTTGTTGTTGAATTGTCATCAAGCAAGGCAATGTAACCACAATTAATATTGTAACTTATGCCGCGAGCTGCCCAATCAGCCATGCTTTTATCATTAAGATAACCATCGCCATGTACTTCGTTAGCCAGTTTAATGACCTGCTTGAAGTACTTTGGGAAAAGTTTTTGATAGCTAACGGATGACATAAATTTTACAATAATGCCATGCTATAAATTGCGCTGGTTATAATACCGTTTGGTGAGGTGACAGTGATAGTAAGTACTGCTGTTTGAGGGTCGTCCCCGGTATTTTGAATCACAAAAAAGTTCATTTGGCCAAAACCTGCTTGGCTATTATTACCAACAGTAAAACTCGTTGCTCCTTGTAAGTCGCCAGCACTAAGAGAAATAGCAACGGTTGTGCCAAATGGCATGGTTTGGTTAGGAAACCCTGTATCAGCGAAATAAAAATTAAATTCTTGGCTACCACCATTTGGCACGTCTGCAAGATCGTTAGTTTCGCCTGTTAACGAGTCTTCATATACAACACTGTCATCACCGTTTGTTAAACGTATTTCAGCAGCAGAGCTAGCCATCACTAATCTAAGCGCTTTTCTGACATGAACATTACGCATAGTTTCATCAGCACAGTTTGCGCCTTGACACTGAGGACCATTGAATAAGCTGTCGGCATCACTAAAGGTTTCATCATTATTAAAGTCGATAAAGGTTTCACCACTATCGTAAGTACTGTTTTCGTTATCATCACGCCATGCTTCAGACATATCTAAAAAGCCACTGGGCTGGGCTGCGTAATTATCAATACCAGAATCGACCGTGAAATCACCTGGAAACTCGATGATATCAATAATAGGATCGCCATCAGCGTCATCAAAAATGTTATTGCCGTTAGTATCAAAGAAGGTTTCATGGCCTAGTGCGGTTGCTAAAATAGTAACGCGATGATCAGCAACTCTGGGTTCGCTACTTTCCCAGATAACAGAGCAACTACCATTAACCGTTGAGCAGCTTGGTTCAATTTTACCGCCTTCCGTGGTGAAGTTAACGGTGGTGCCGTCAGGAACAGGGTTATGAAAATTATCCGATAGCCACACGGCAATGGTCGACTCTACGCCATCAACATTTTCTGCTTCAGGATTTAATAAGGTAGCAGCAATAGTCATCGAACGTTGTTCGGGTAAGCCAGTGTTGATAGAGAGTAAGTCAGATTGGCTTTGTACTGTTACGTCCTCACTATTAAAGTCCATACTGGCAGAAGCGGTAACACGTACCGCGGTAGGTACTGTGCCAGCAGAAACCTGTGTGGTTATTAACCCTTGGCTATTAGTAAAGCCCGACTCTCTGCTTAATTCAATACCACCAACAGCAGTACTAAGTGCAAAATTAACTTCTTGCTGGGCTAATACATTGCCTAATTGGCTTTTTACTCTAAAGGTTAGTGTCGAGGTTTCTTGCTGGTTTTGGCCGCCTGTACCTTTAAGCACGATAGACGTTGGCTCGGCAGAAATAAATTCAATTGAACCTAGCTGCTCACCATTAATAGTGATTGTTTTGTTGGCAGTGACACTGGCTATTAATGCATCGTCTGTGCCTGTTGTGCCGGCACAACTAATATCTGCAAAGGTTGAGCTGGCTGTGCCATTAATGCTTAATACTGATTCATCAATGCTGGCATTACCATTTTGCACACAATTAGAGGTAAAGGTAACTGCAATTGGGGTGGTTATTAATGCTTCATTTTCGTCAACCAAATCAACACTTAGCCCTAAGGTGCCACCTGCGCTAATACTAGTGCTCGCTATTGATAATTCAATTTCGCCTTCAACAAAGCTATTGTTTTCGTCAAAATAACCTAAGCGAATATCACTGTTAACAATGGCGTCAGCAGATAAAATTTGATAATTGAAGGAATTATTTATATTGGTATTGGCGTTTAAGGCATAACTACTGGTTAACACACCTGCACCAATAGTGCCGTCGCTACCTGTTAAAGTAACGTTACCTATGCCTTGGCTGTTGGTTAAAACGGTGCTGCTACTAAACGTACCTATGTCAGCAGTAAAGGTGATTATTTTATTGGCAATAGCTTGACCGTTAGCATCGGTTAGTGTAGTGGTTATTTGCACTTCTTGGTTGCTTTTAAATTGATTTACAGACTCGCCGTCTAAAGTCATTACCGTGCTTAAACTCAATGGCGAATCAGTAGCGCTAGACTCTGTAAATTCATAATCAATAGCGGAGGCCGTTATTTCTCCTATGCTGGCACCGGCACTGCCTGCACCTAACGACAGTGATTCGTTAGTCACATAAACAATAGCGATACCTTCACTGTTAGTGAGTTTTGAAGTAATCGCTAATGAACCAATTGATGCGGAAAAACTGACCGCTTTATTGGTTATTATGGCATTATTTTCATCAGTGACCTTGGCTTGTAAGGTAATTGTTTCATCTTTCGCATAGCTTTGCTTAGCGTTACCGGCACTGTCTAGCAGTGAAAGTTCAATATTGGTAACAATTTGAGATGAGTTGTCAGAGCTGTCTTCGTTATGGCCATTACAGCCAATAAGTAAAAATGCCAGCAATGAAGCAAGTACAATGTAAAGCTTTTTCATGCTTTAGTTCCCTAGGTAAAGTAACACCAATTGCACTAACTAAGTGATCATTTTCAAAGGGCCTAAATATCCAATAACGTCGTTGCTTTCAATCCCAATAGCCAGCTATTGCTCAATCAAGCGCCTTGTTCTTGAAAATTTATTCTCATTGAATTCTGTACCCTTAATTAACCCAGATGGTATAAGATAAAGTAAGATGAAATTTTGTAACAAGAATAAAGCGTTACCTAATGAATGTCTATGAAACACGCAAAGAAATTGAGGCGATAGCATGTACGATCCTATGTTAGATAATTCACCTGGCTGCGGTATTGAATACCCTGATAGTTATTGGGCAGATGTTTCAGGGGCTAATGGTACAAACAAGCCAGTAGATGATGGCCAACTTGCGCAAGACCTTGATATTGATGTTGCTATTATTGGTGCGGGCTATACTGGGCTGTCGTGCGCACTTCATTTAGCGCGTGAACATGGCATTAAAGCGCATGTATTTGAGGCCAATCAAACCGCATGGGGCTGTAGCGGCAGGAATGCCGGTTTTATTCTAAAATCTTCAGGACGAAAAGCTTATAGCGCCATGCAAAAGCAATGGGGCGAGGAAGTCATGCGTGGAATTTATAATGAGATGTGTGCCGGTGTAGATACTGTTAATAGCCTAATTAGTGAGGGCATTGATTGCGAGCAACAAGAGTCAGGTTATATCAAGGTTGCCCATAAACCCAGTATGTTTAAAGCACTGCAAGCACAAGCTAAATTACAGCAAAAAATGTTTGGTTACGATGTGCAAGTATTATCAAAACAAACATTGCATCAAGAGTATATGGCCGATGAAAATGCTTATGGTGCTATTCGTTATCAAGACGGTTTTGGTTTAAATCCTCTTAAGCTGGCTTGGGGTTATCAAAAGCTAGCCCGTCAAGCGGGAGCAAAAGTACATACCTCAACGCCAGTGAATTTTATTGATAACAACCAAGGAAGCGGTGTTTTACTTTCAACACCCAAGGGCAGAGTAACGGCGAAAAAAGTAGTGATTGCAACCAATGGCTATACGCCCAAAGGCTTTCATCCTTTAGTAACCAGCAGAACTTTACCTGTGCTTTCGCAAATTATAGTGACAGAGCCGCTATCAGCTGAGCAATTGGCCGCGTGTAACTTTTTAACCAATAACGTAGTGATGGATACGCGAGCGCTGAAATACTATTATCGAAAGCTGCCTGATAATCGCATTTTGTTTGGTGGCCGAGGGGCAATCACCGGAAAAAATGCCGATGACCCTTATTATGCTCAGCGCTTATTGTCGGTACTGAAAACCAGCTTTCCAGCTTTGCAAACCCTTAACTATGATTACGCTTGGTCAGGCTGGATCTGCATGGCGCTTGACGATTTACCCCATATTTATCAAAACACCGAAAATAATGTTTTTTATGGCATGGGCTATTGCGGCAGTGGCGTATCTTTTTCTGTGCAAGCAGGTAAACGTTTAGCCGAAAAAGTGGCAGGAAAGCCGTTACCCAACTTACCCTTGTATAATCACGCTTTACCTAAATTTCCCTTTGCGCCGTTGCGTAGAGTAGGGCAATGGGGGTATTTTCATTATGGAAAAATTAAAGATAGCTATTTGTAAGTGCTATAGTTGCCATGTTCGGCGTTTTATTATGGTTCGAGCATAACTGAAACATATCCATAACATACTATTAGGCTGTAATTAGCGCATGCGAAAAACGGATAAGAAAATAGATAACCAACTTAGACTGGTATTAACTGATGTCTGTGAAACAGCATTGAAGGAAATTGACGGCTTTCAATGGTTAACTCATCGCGTTAATTATTCCAATTTCCCGAAAAGTTTACAGATTATTTGTGTTTTCGATACCAATGAACAGCTTGCTAACTTCACTAGTAATAGCAATAAAAAGTCATTTACTTCCCTTATTCAAATGAAGCTAAATGAAATCGGTGTTAAATTTAAAAATGTCGCCGATCATATTTTATATGACACAGAAGAAAATTGCGCAAAAGATCATCATGGCAATTGGGCTAACAGGTTAGGTTAAATACTAGCTTAATAAAGACTTCAATAGAGACCTTGATAGAGGCCTTAATAGAGACAAAAAGCGTTAGATTCTTGCAATTATAAAAAGTCCTCAGCGGCTTAACATAGCGTTGTGCACATAAGCCAGAAGTAGAGTGTAAAAGATGGAACAATCAAACATTGAAACTAAAAATCTAATTTTACGTCCGTATACATTGGCCGACTCTCAGCTGGTTGCAAAGTTAGCGGGTGATATAAGAGTTGCAGAAACAACTTTGAATATACCACACCCGTATAGTGAGGATTTGGCTAGAGAGTGGATTTCTACACATAAAAATAATTGGCTGAATAGGACAGGAATTTCTTATGCGGTTATTTTAAAGTCTTGTTCTCAATTGGTGGGTACTGCTAGCTTGGTGTCTATTTCAGGAGAAGAAGCTGAACTGGGGTATTGGATTGGTCATGAATTTTGGGGAAAAGGTTATGGTACGGAAGCAGCATCAGCCTTAGTACATCAAGCATTTGAAAAGTTTTCAATATCGGTCATTATTGCGGAGCATTTATCATCAAATCCCGCTTCTGGAAAAGTTATGGCGAAAATTGGTATGGTGAAAGTTGATGATATTAAGAAACGTGATCGCAATGGTTTGCTGAGTCAGATAGAAGTATATAAAATTGAGAGCAGCTAATGAATAAAGATAAAGAATTAGCGGCTTTACTACTTAAAACTCGTTACTCGACATTATTCGCGACGGCTTTATCCTGGCCGACCATCTTTTCGTGCGCTCATTAACATGAGCGCTAAGTCACCACAAACAGCACCACTTAAAAAGAAAGGTCGAAACCCCAAGCGCAATAGTGGCGTGATTTTTTGCTCTTTTTGCAAGTCGGTTATTTGCATCATGGTGATACCTTGTAAAAACATTGAATAATGTAACCAAGGTATTGTAATGAATCTCCTGCTAATATGCCTGTGTTAGATCAATAAAAGCAGATAGATTTGCTGTCATAAAGAAACTTAGTAAGTGGCTGTAATATTAAGCAAAACTTAATTGTTGTGCAGAAGGAGGTTGCAAATTTAAAGCATTTTGTTTGGGCTCAAATTGTAGCTGTTCAATATCCATTTGATCACAAAGCGTTTTAAGTGTTTGAATATCATCATCACTTAGACTGGCTTGGCTGGTTTGGTTTGGTTGGCTTTTTTGCAATATGCCATCAATATAAGCAGTATTGCCATTAAAACAAACATTAGCAATAGCGCTATAGGGTTCTCCATAACGTGGTACGCGTAATGCTCTAACCATTTTAATTTCAAAAATCCAATCACCTATTTGTATATGACGGTTTATCGTTTCGTTCATGGGATGTCTCTATATTTAAAAGAAAAAGTAACATAAAAAATAGCATAAAAAAGCCGACTGTATAGTTGGGAGGCAGCCGGCAAAAAAGTAGCGGTAAATCATGTAAGTTAAGTCAATTTCTCTTGCGATTAAATGAGGCTTTTTACTGTAGCTGAGGCATCATCTTTTACTGCTGTTAGGTAGCGGTTATATTCTGCTTCATCAATTTGTTTGTCTTGATTGCTGTCCATTTTTTTAAATTGAGTATGCAATAATTGGCTTTTGTCACTGTGTGCTTCGGCTTCACTTAACATGCCATTTTTATCACTGTCTAATTTTTCAATTAAGGTCGAAAATTCTACATGCTCAATAACTTCAATTTGAGTTTTTTCTATGGTTTGCGTTATTTTATCATCAGCGTTGACAAAGCTTGAAGCGAATGCAACTGCAATCACCATAATCGTGGTATTAAGTAAGTTAGTGTTTTTCATTTGAGATCCTCTTATATTGTTATCGAGTTGTTATCGAGATTGTTACCGAGCAAAACCCGATTTGTATGTACTACAAAATACATAACCCTTTAATTAACTTAATTAGTGATAACTAAGCCGTTAATGTTATGCGACCTACTTGAATTAGCATACATCATGCCAATGTTGTAATTTATTGTTTTATATGATTTAAATTTGTTTTATTGTCTTTGTAGTTGTTTGAGCTGTCGCTGATTGGCAACAGGTTGTTTTATTCAAAAAATTTTAAAAAGGTTTTAAAAAAACTCTTAAAAATAACAGCTTAAATATCAATGGCTAACAAAGGTAAGCCAAAATACTCGCTATTGTCGCCAATTAGAGACATCATTGTATTAATACCCATGATACTTCAAGATGCGAGTCTCAGGATGCCCGAGCAATTCATGGGCAAGGCGCCTCTTTTTATTAAGGATTGTTCCTTTAAAAACAGAGGCAACGAGTTAATTATCAAAAGGCAATGAGGTTATTATCAAAGTGAGCTGGTTAAACAAATTGATAAGCGTGATAAGGCATAAATTGAACCTAGTGCAATCATTATCGATTAAAAAACTCATGTTGCTTGGCTTTGCTTTTGTAGCGCTGCCGTTAGTATTAGCGCTTTTATATAGTGCCAATCAAGTCAATCAGCTTTCCAAGCAAAGTGCTAACTCAATTTTTGCCGTGGCAGAACTCATTAATACTAACCAAGAAATTAGTAGTACCTTAAAAAAAATGGAGCGTTATGCCAGTCAGTATCTAGTATTGCAAGATAATGAATTAATAGATAATTACCTTATTCAATATCAATTGTTATTGACCACTAACAATAAACTACAGCAACATCAAGATCATGAATTACAGACACTAACTCGGCAACTTTCTCAAGCAATAGCGCAAATACACCAACGCATAACGAGCTCAACACAGCTATTACCAGATAAAAAAATATCAGATAAAAAAAATCAACCGCCAGCAATGTCATTAGACGAGTTACAGAAACACTTTAAAGACCTGATAAATATCAATGAAGAGATCAATGCGCGTAGTAGCGAATTAATTAATCAGCAAGCTGAAAAAATTAAAAGTGCCACTGAAAAAATTAGCCATTCATTATTGAAAAACTTGTTCATTATTCCTATTTCATTGTTAATTGCGGCTGTGTTTATTGTGCTCATCACTAAACCGCTTAAAGCGTTAATTTTAAAAATTCAGCAGCTCCAACAAGGTAATTTTCAACAGGATGGTGATTTCCCAGAAAAACCTGTTGCGGGTTTTGTCGAAATTAAAGAGATCAATGATGCTTTAAATACCATGCGCACTAGGCTGCATGCCTTAGAATTACAAAAATCGAGTTTCATTCGTCATATTTCACATGAACTAAAAACACCGTTAGCAGCAATAAGAGAAGGCACAGAATTACTGTATGACAACAGTGTTGGTTCGTTAAATGATGAACAACAAGAAATAACTAAAATTATAAGAAACAGTACCACGCGCTTACAGCAATTAATTGAGGCATTACTTGATTTCAATATCGTTTTAGACTCAACAAGCTTGCAAGATAAAGAAAGTATAAATTTATTAACACTTATTGAAGATGTGCTGAGTGACCGCACTCTAGACATCAAACGCAAACATCTAACAATAGCTAAGCATTATTCGAATATCACCATTGAAAGCAATGCCAAGCAACTTACCGTTATTATTGATAATTTATTATCAAATGCCATTAAGTATTCGCCTGAGCATGGCGTCATTAACATCAGTGCTCAGCTGAATGCTCAGCAACTAACGCTTGCCGTTACTGATCACGGTGACGGTATAAAGCAAGAGCAGCAAGGCAAGGTTTTTGATGCTTTTTATCAAGGTACATCACCGAAAGGTTATAATATTAAGAGTAGCGGCCTTGGTTTAACCATAGTGAAAGAGCTACTTTTGCGGCTTAATGGTGACATTACCCTGACTAGCCAAACTCAATCACCTAGTGGCACAGCAATGAAAGTTACTTTGAACAGTGTTGCTATGGGAGAAAAATGATGAAGTTAGTGACGAAAAAACACAATATCGCACCTAAGTTGCCGTGTAAAAATAAGTATAAAAGCGTTGTACTGCTTTTTATCAGTATTAGTCTCAGTGTCTGTATTTCAGGGTGTCAGCTAAACAATTCGCATATTAGTGATAATGTGATGGCGAGTAATACGGTTAATTATGGCCAGTATTATTTAGCCTTAAAAAATTTATCAGCTAGCGAGTTATTAAGAGAAATAAAACAACAGCAATTGAAAAAATCACAAGGGAGTATTGAAGCTGAAATTAATTTACTGCTGCTGCATAGTTTACCCAACTCACCTATTCATAATGCTTACTCGGCAAAGTCACAACTGAATGAACAATTAAAAAATCATAAAAATTACCAGTTCAGTCCTGCCGATCAGGCCTTTATCATTTTGCTTAAAGATCAACTGAACCAACAATTATATTTATTTCAGCAAGTTATTAATCAAGATCTTGAACACGATGCGCAATCAGCAACATATCAACTAGCAAAGCAAAAGCAACAAGATGAAATTGCCGCGCTTAAGTTAACCGTTACACAATTAACAAAACAAATCACTCAACTTAAAAAAATAGAGAAAACTATCAGCGAACATGGGCAATAGCATAATGACATTAGCAGAGCAATCAACAAACCGCGTGCATCAAGACAAAATATTGATTGTTGATGATGATCCCGCTTTACTGCGTTTATTAGGTATTCGTTTGTCTGCGGCAGGCTATACTGTTGAGTCAGCCGCCAATGCTAAGATGGCTTTGGGAATGCTAAAAAGTTTTCATCCTCAGTTGGTGATCAGCGATCTACGCATGGAAGGCATGGATGGCATGGCATTGTTTGAGCAAATTCGCCAACAATCTCCTAATTTACCCGTAATTATTATGACCGCGCACGGCACCATTCCCGATGCAATTAATGCTACCAAACAAGGTGTTTTTAGCTTTTTGACTAAGCCATTTGAAAGCCAGCAGTTATTAGAAACCGTAGAGCAAGCGATTCGGTTGCAACCCTCAAATCAAAGTAGCAATGATCAACAAGCGTTATGGCGAACAAAAATCATTAGCCGCAGCACCATCATGGAATCCTTACTGCAGCAAACTAAACAGGTGGCACAAAGTGACTTTAGCTTATTGATTTATAGCGAAAGTGGCACCGGTAAAGAGCTGTTAGCCCAAGCCATTCATCAAGCGAGTCCTCGTGCAAAAAAAGCCTTTACGGCAATCAACTGCGCAGCAATTCCAGAGCAGTTATTAGAGTCTGAATTATTTGGCCATGTTAAAGGTGCTTTTACCGGCGCTGAAAAAAATCATCAAGGTCTGTTGCAAGCAAGTCAGGGCGGTACTTTATTTTTAGACGAAATTGGCGACATGCCAATGAGTTTTCAGGTTAAGCTATTAAGGGCATTGCAAGAAAAAGAAGTGCGTCCTGTCGGCAGTACTCAATCAGTGAAAATTGATGTCAGAATAATATCAGCCACCCATAAAAATTTGCAACAAGCCATTAAAGATAAAACCTTTCGAGAAGATTTATATTATCGGCTCAACGTTGTTGAATTAGAATTACCGACACTGGCCGAACGTAGAGAAGATATTCCCTTACTGGCGCAACATTTTCTTAATGGTAGTAATCAGCAAACTACCTTAGATATTAAGGGCTTTTCGCAAGAAGCGATGGAGGTTTTAATTGCTGCACCTTGGCCGGGTAATGTGCGGCAATTACAAAATGTGGTTGAACAAAGTGTCGCACTGTCTACAGAAAGTATTATTGTCGCTAGTTTGGTTAAAAATGCCCTGCGTGAAGACAGCAGCCCACTACTCTCTTTTCAGCAGGCTAAAGATGAATTTGAGCGAAATTATCTAGCCAAATTACTGAAACTCACCGCAGGAAATGTTTCCCATGCGGCCAGAATTGCTCAACGTAATCGCACTGAGTTCTACAAGCTGTTAAATCGCCATCACTTAACGGCAGAGGCATTTCGGGAAGATTAACTTGTTAAAAAACTCTAGCTAAAGTCTGAGGTATCATGGCTATGAGGCCAATGGCAGATAATTTAAGGTGAATGTCATCACTAGCCATTTCTTTATCAAGTAATACTTGTTAATGTAATGTTAACTCAATGGAGGTGATTTTTGCTTAACTAAAAATATCACTATTGAAATCGTTAACACGCTAGCTAGAGATACACTATGAAAAAAACACTATTATCGACATTGTTACTATCAAGCCTGTTAATGGCTTGCTCTAGTGATAATGCTACGGTTGAAAACAGTACAGCTGAAAACAGCCCTGTTGAAGATACTGCCGCTAAATCAGATGGTGCGGCAACAAAAGTTGCTGCGAACCTTACAGCGAACCTTGCTGCGAATAATAACGACGTTGAACAAGCCAAAGCCTTGTTACTGGCTCAATGGCAAGGGCCTTATCAAGGTGTGCCCGCGTTTGACCAAGTTGCACTTATTGGTTTAATTCCTGCCATAGAAGCAGGCATGAAAATTAACCTTGCTGAAATTGATGCCATTGCCAATAGCACTGTAGCGCCTACCTTTGAAAACACCATTGTTGCGATGGAAAAAACGGGCTATGATTTAGCGCGTGTCTTTACTTATTGGGGTATATGGAGTTCAAACCAGTCTTCGCCACAATTTCGTGAAATTCAAGCTGAAATGGCGCCGAAACTGTCCGCTTTTTTCTCTAAAATAAATCAAAATGCAGCGTTGTTTGCTCGTGTGCAAGCGGTTTATAACAGTGATGAAGTTAACGCACTAAGCTCAGAGCAACAACGGTTAGTACAATTAACTTATCAGGGTTTTGCTCGCAATGGCGCCACTTTAAATGGTGAAGATAAAAAACGCTATGCCGACATCAATCAACGTTTAGCACAGCTGCACACTAAGTTTGGTAATAATGTTTTAGCGGATGAAGAAAGCTACGTTTTATATTTATCTAAAAAGCAGCTCGGTGGTTTAACCGAGTCTATTATTGCCGCTGCCGCTGCTTCCGCAACAGCGCGTGATCATCAAGGTGAATGGGCGATTACCAATACTCGCTCATCAATGGCTCCCTTTTTAACGTATTCAACAGAGCGTAAACTTCGCCAGCAAGTGTGGCATAGCTATTATAACCGCGGCAACAACGGCGATGAATTTGATAATAACGCCATTATTGCCGAAATTCTCCAGCTTCGTCATGAACGTGTCGGTTTATTAGGTTATAAAAACTATGCTTCTTGGCGTTTAGAAGATCGAATGGCTAAATCACCTGACAATGCTATTGCCTTGATGGAAGGTGTATGGCCAGCAGCCATTGCCCGTGTTGATGAAGAAGTGGTCGACATGCTTGCCATTGGTAAAGTGCAAGACGGCATTGAAAAAATTGAACCGTGGGATTACCGTTTTTATGCCGAGCAAGTACGTAAAGACAAATACAATTTAGACTCTGATGAAGTAAAACAATACTTACAATTAAATAAATTACGTGAAGCGATGTTTTATGTCGCGGGACGTTTATTCAATTTTGAATTTAGTGAAATTACCGATGGCTCAGTACCGGTATTTAATACCGATGTGCGTGTCTGGGAAGTCACCGATAAAACATCAAATAAGCATATTGGTTTATGGTATTTAGACCCCTTTGCACGTAAAGGTAAACGCTCTGGTGCGTGGGCAACCACTTACCGTAGTTTCACCACCTTTGACGGCAAGAAAAATGTTCTTTCATCAAACAACTCTAATTTTAGTAAAGGCGTTGCTGGTCAACCTACGTTGATTTCATGGTCTGACGCTGAAACCTACTTCCATGAGTTTGGTCATGCGTTGCATTTCTTATCATCAAAAGTGGCTTATCCTACCCTTAATGGCGGTGTGCGTGATTACACTGAATTTCAATCACAATTACTAGAGCACTGGCTAGCCACCGATGAGGTCATCAATAACTATTTAGTACATTACCAAACGGGCAAACCTATGCCTGCTGATTTAATTGCCAAAATTAAACAAGCAGCAACCTTTAATCAAGGTTTTAAAACCACTGAGTATTTAGCGTCAGCGCTCGTTGATATGAAGTTCCATACGGTAGATCCTACCGGTATCGACGCACAAAAATTTGAGCGTGACACCTTAGCTGCGTTAAATATGCCTGAGCAAATAGTCATGCGCCATCGCTCAACACAGTTTGGTCATATTTTTAGTAGTGAAGGTTATGCATCAAGTTACTATGGCTATATGTGGGCAGAAGTCTTAACGGCAGATGCTGCTGAAGCTTTTGCACAATCGGATGGCGGCTTTTATGATAAAGACGTTGCGGCTAAATTAGTTGAGCATTTATTTAGCGTCCGTAATGCCGTTGATCCCGCTGAAGCCTATCGCGCTTTTAGAGGTCGTGATGCTGATGTGAAGGCATTAATGCGTGATCGAGGCTTTCCCGTTACAAAATAGTCACCTTTTTACTGTATGACTCAATTTATGCATCAAAAGTACTCATTGACTAGCGTCAACTCCGTGCTTTTTCTTTCAACTTGAACCCTACAGTTTTAAGTTGAATATTTATTTTTAAAAAACTCGCCACGGCGAGTTTTTTGTTTTCTATCGCTTTCTATCAAATAACCTTTCTATATTTAATGCCTAAATGGGAATTTATTCGCGCTTTTAGTACTTTTTTCACTTTTTTTAATTATTTTAGCGATTTTTTCAAAAACTAAATTTCTCTATTACATTATTTTTGCAAATGTCTTTCCTGAATATTTGCTTTTTGAACTGTGTGGGTATTTTATTCTAAATAAAAGCTAATAAATAAAACAAAATGCACTTAAATGATATAGATTTGCGGCTTATTGCTATTTTGCAGCGTGATGCTAGTATTGCCATTGATGAGTTAGCCAAGCGTGTTGGATTAACCAAAACACCTTGTTGGCGCCGTCTACAAAAACTAGAGAAAAGTGGCATTATTAAAGGTAAGGTGGCTTTGCTGGATGCTAAATTACTCGATTTAAGCGTGTCGGTGTTTGTGCAAGTGAAAACCAGTAAGCATGATAACGATTGGCTGACGCAGTTTTCGACCACGGTCTCAGCATTTCCAGAAGTGGTCGATTTTTATCGCATGAGTGGTGAATATGATTATTTGCTGCGCGTCGTGGTAAAAGACATCGCCAGTTACGATGCCTTCTATCAACGCTTTATTCAAGCCACTAGCTTGACCGATGTAACCTCTAGTTTTGCCATGGAAGAGATAAAGCGCTCTACTGAGTTGCCATTACCTCTTGCTGATATTTAACCGGTAGGCGGGAATTTATTCGCGCTTTTTATTTACGCTTTTAGCCCTGTTAAAACGCAAGGTATGAAGAGGATAGCACTATGTCGTTAGAACAATATTTTTCACAATTTCGAGAGCATATTATTGGCCAAGATCTTGAGCACAAAATTAACGGTAAACAACAAGCTATTATCTATGCTGATTGGACGGCAAGCGGGCGTTTATACCAACCGATAGAAACTTATATCAGCCATACGCTGGGTCCTTATGTTGCCAATACGCACACCGAAACTAATTTAACGGGCAGCACAATGACTCATGCCTATCATGATGCGCAAAAAGTGATTAAACATCATGTTAATGCCTGTGATAACGACATTTTAATCACCTCTGGCGCAGGCATGACGGATGTGGTTAACAAATTTCAGCGTATTTTAGGATTGCGTATTCCTGAACGCATGGCAAAGCAAGTCAGCTTTAGTGACGAAGACAAGCCGGTAGTGTTTATCACCCAGATGGAACACCATTCTAATCAAACCACTTGGTATGAATGCGATATCACTTTAGAAATTGTGGCAAGTGATGAAAAGGGTTTGCCTTGTCTAGAAAATTTAGCACAGCTATTAGCGAAATATGAACATCGCAAGATGAAAATAGGCTCTTTTACCGCCTGCTCAAATGTTACGGGTATTAAAACCCCCTATCATCAATTAGCCGAAGTGATGCATCAACATGGCGGTTTATGCTTTGTCGATTTTGCTTGCTCTGCGCCTTATGTTGATATTGATATGCATCCGGTGAATAAAGCACAAGCACTTGACGCTATTTTCTTTTCGCCACATAAGTTTCTTGGTGGTCCCGGCAGTTCCGGGGTGTTGATCTTTAACAAAAGCCTCTATAAAAATAAAGTGCCAGACCATCCCGGCGGTGGCACGGTTACTTGGACAAATCCTTGGGGGGAGCATAGTTTTTTCAACAATATTGAAGTGCGAGAAGATGGCGGAACACCCGGGTTTTTACAATGTATTCGCACCGCGCTCGCCATTAAAGTGAAAGATGCCATGGGTACCGCTAATATTGCCCAGCGTGAGCAAGAATTAACCGATTTTGTTATGGCTGAATTGAGTAAAAATCAGCAAGTTAATATGCTTGAGCCGAGTGTTACCAACCGACTAGCCATAGTGTCATTTTACATCACTAATGTGCATTACAATTTAGTGGTACGTTTGCTTAATGATAAATTTGGTATTCAAACGCGTGGTGGTTGTTCGTGTGCCGGTACTTATGGTCATATATTACTCAATGTCGATCATGATACCTCGCAGCAAATTACTCAACAAATTGATGCGGGTGATTATTGTGAAAAACCCGGTTGGATCCGTGCTTCTTTCCATCCAACGACCACGAACGCTGAGGCAAAATTTGTTGTTGATGCCATCAACACATTAACCGCTAATATTAGCCAATGGTCGAAAGAGTATCGTTTTAATCCTGCCAAGGGTGACTTTGAACAGCAGAGTGCACTTGAAGCACCACCAGTTTATGTTGGTATTGATGCTTTTAAGGCATTAAGCTCGACTACTGGCCTTGCAACACTCACCTTGCAATAACAGCTAAATCGGTAGAAATAAGCCTGATACCCATGTTACTTCCAGATGAATTCTGCATCTTGAGGTATCATGGGTATATATTAAAAAAATCTCTCGCTAAGCAAGTTTAAAAAATGCATAAAACTACGTTTGTTACTCAGTTAAAACAGTGGTGGTCTACCGATTGTCCTTTTTGTAAAAAGGCAAGGTTGCTATTACTGTGGCTTATACTAATGTTAGTAATAGACTACTTTTGGTTTCATTTATTATTTAAGTAACGGGCTAAACTATGGCAGCATCATTAGGATTAAAGTGGATTGACTCATTAGAAATTGCGCTTGATTTAATGGAGCTACATCCAGATGTTGATCCGATGAAATTGCATTTTACTGAGCTTAGGCAATGGGTGCAGGATTTAGAGCGTTTTGATGATGATCCAAATCACTGTGGCGAGCGCGTGCTTGAAGCTATTCAGCTAGCTTGGATTGAAGAAGTTGATTAAGCGACTCACTATTAGCCTCTAGAACTAAACGGTTAGCACCGATCATCTGCTATCACTAAAATTACCGTGGTTTTCGCTATTAGCTTTGTTAATAGCCTTTGCTGTGCTGCAAATATCATCTATACTCTAACCATCTATTAATTCAATGTATTTTCATTATTCATAATGTTGATATCAACTAGCATAAGCAGCCAACATCAATGCCTCAAAGCAAGCGTCCTTTATATATACCCTACGCGGGTCCGACACTACTAGAAACTCCTCTACTCAATAAGGGCAGCGCTTTTGACGAAGAAGAGCGTATTAACTTTAATTTAGCCGGTTTGTTACCCCCACGATATGAAACCATTGATGAGCAAGTAGCGCGGGCTTATCGTCAATATAGTTGTTTTCACAATAATATTAATAAGCATATTTATTTACGGGCAATTCACGATAACAATGAAACCTTATTTTTTAAATTAGTACAAAGCCACTTAGCTGAAATGATGCCGATTATTTACACACCAACGGTGGGCGATGCTTGTGAACAATTTTCAGATATTTACCGTAGCTCACGTGGTTTATTTATTGCTTATGAAGATAGATATCAAATAGATGATATTTTACGTAATGCTACTAAAAACAAAGTCAAAGTGATTGTTGTGACTGATGGTGAGCGTATTCTTGGTTTAGGCGATCAAGGCATAGGCGGCATGGGTATTCCTATTGGTAAATTGTCTTTATATACCGCGTGTGGCGGTATCAGCCCAGCTTACACCTTGCCCGTTATGTTAGATGTCGGCACTAATAATCAAAAGTTATTGGATGATCCTATGTATATGGGCGCACGGCATAAACGTATTGGTCAGGCAGAGTACGATGAGTTTTTAGACTTATTCATTACCGCCATCAAGCGTCGTTGGCCTCACGTCATGCTGCAATTTGAAGACTTTGCCCAAGCCAATGCCATGCCACTTTTAAACCGTTATCGCGATAAAATATGTTGCTTTAATGATGATATTCAAGGCACGGCATCAGTAACGGTTGGCAGCTTACTCGCGGCATGTCGCAGTTTAGGGGTTAAATTATCGCAACTTAAGGTCGCTTTTGTTGGTGCAGGCTCTGCGGGCTGCGGTATTGCCGAACAAATAATTACTCAAATGGTCAGCGAGGGGATCTCGCCATTACAAGCGCGTAGTCAAGTATTTATGGTTGACCGCTTTGGTTTACTTACTCAGGGCATGACAGGTTTAAGGGATTTTCAACAAAAACTGGTGCAAAGTAAAATTGCCTTAGAGTCATGGCAAACCGAGGGTGAATACGCTTCTCTTTTAGAGGTAATGCATGGCGGCAAACCTGATATTCTCATCGGGGTTTCGGGGCAAACGGGTTTATTTAGTGAAGATGTTATTAAAGCCATGAAACAACATTGCTCTACGCCTATTATTTTCCCATTAAGTAATCCTTCAAGGCAAGTAGAAGCCACACCCAACCAAGTGATTAACTGGACCGGTGGACAAGTTATTATGGCCACGGGGAGCCCATTTGACGCTGTTGAATATCAAGGCAAAAGCTTTCCCATCGCCCAATGTAATAATAGTTATATTTTCCCAGGCATTGGCCTTGGCGTTGTGGCCGCTAATATTAATCGCATTACCGATAAAATGTTGCAAGTGGCTAGTGAAACACTCGCCGCGGCATCACCATTAGCGAATACCGGCGCAGGAGAGTTGCTACCGCCATTAACAGGCATAGCACAATTAAGCAAAGACATTGCTTTTGCCATTGCTAAAGTGGCTATTGATGAAAAACTAGCGTTGGCACTATCAGATGAAGCGTTAAAGGCTAAAATTGAGCGAAATTTTTGGCAAGCTGAATATCGTCAATATCGGCGTATTAGTTGATAAATTTTTGTAACTGTTCACCACCGAGCCGCAATGCTTCACAGAGGGCTCTTCGAGCCTACACAGAGACTTTGTTATTCTTGGTGTAGTGCGTTAGCACCTCGGTGCTCTCTGTGGTAAATATGTCTCAGCTGAATAAATACAAATTTTTTAATATAAACTTCGATATTTGAGTATTAACAGTAACTGACAATGAGGGCAAAATCGTGGCTAAAATAAATACCAAAGAAGACATAATCAGCCAAGACGACATTGATAGCTTATTACGTATCAGTGAATTTATTGAACCAGATGATGAAAACTCTCTGGTTGAAGAATTAAAGCACGCGATATTAGATTCCGCTAAGTTAGAGTTAGAACAGTGGCAAACGTTAAGGGATCACCTTGGTGAAATTGAAGAGCTGATCCCCCATATTGATTTAATTATTAAATTAAAAAAAGAAAAGTAATATTTTCAATACCCTACAAAGGCAGGTTCACCCTGAGTTTGCCCCTTTCGGATAGTATTAGTCTTTTGGCTAATATTCGTCTATAATCGCGCCAATTTTGACATTGTCATATTATTATTAATCTTACTTTTGTTCTATATTAAAGAGGGCTTATCATGGCTATCGAACGTACTTTTTCTATCGTAAAACCTGATGCAGTAGCAAAAAATGTTATTGGTCAAATCTACAACCGTTTTGAAACTGCAGGTCTTAAAATTGTTGCATCTAAAATGTTACACTTAAGCAAAGAAAAAGCTGAAGGTTTTTATGCTGAACACAGCGAACGTCCTTTTTTCGGCGCTTTAGTTGAATTCATGACTTCTGGCCCGGTAATGGTGCAAGTATTAGAAGGCGAAAATGCTGTTCTTAAAAACCGTGAAATCATGGGTGCTACTAACCCAGCTGAAGCATTAGCGGGTACAATCCGTGCTGATCTTGCAGAAAGCATTGACGAAAATGCGGCTCACGGCTCAGACGCTTTAGAATCTGCTGCACGTGAAATTGCTTACTTCTTCAGTGATGACGAAATTTGTTCACGCACTAGATAATTTGTAGAGCGTAGTTTATTCATAGAGAATAGTTTATTGCGCTAATTTGTCAGACTTAATTCTGACCTACAAAATTAAAGGATTTTACTGAGTAATCAGTAAAATCCTTTTGTGTTTTTATCTTAACGGTAAAATTGCGAAATTCGCTCGAAAAGCGTACAATTCGCACCTGTGTTTTTCCTGTTATTTTCAGTATAAATTGTGAGAGTTAGTTGTATGAGCGAAGTGATCGCCGAAGAAAGTGTCAAAAAAGTTGCTAGAGCAAGCGGCAAAATTAATTTATTGAATTTTGACCACCAAGGCATGCGTGAATACTTTGCTGAGCTCGGTGAAAAGCCGTTTAGAGCCGATCAAATAATGAAATGGATTTATCATTTTGGTTACTCAGACTTTGAGCAAATGACCAATTTGAATAAAAAGTTGCGAGAAAAGCTACAACGAAATTGCGAAATTAAAGCACCAGAAATCTCAAAAAAACAAGTTTCAAAAGACGGCACTATTAAGTACGCTTTGCTTTTAGAAGGTGGTCAAGAAGTTGAAACCGTGTGGATCCCCGAAAATGATCGCGCCACCTTATGTGTTTCATCACAAGTGGGTTGTGCCCTTGAATGTACTTTCTGCGCAACGTCAATGGCAGAAATCATTGGCCAAGTATGGCGTGTAGCGAACGACATTGGTGCAACGCGTATCACCGGCAAACGTCCTATTACTAATATTGTCATGATGGGCATGGGCGAACCGTTGCTCAATATGAAAAATTTAATCCCCTCACTTGATACCATGCTTAACGATTTAGGTTATGGTTTGTCTAAGCGCCGAGTTACGGTAAGTACCTCAGGTGTAGTACCTGCGCTTGATATGTTGAAAGAAAAAATTGACTGTGCTTTAGCTATTTCTATCCATGCACCAGACAATAAGCTGCGAGATGAATTAGTACCCATTAATAAAAAGTATCCATTAGAAGAGTTTATCGCAGCGGCAGGGCGTTATATAGACGGCTCAAGAGCGAACAAACAAGCGACAATTGAGTATGTCATGTTAGATCATGTTAATGACTCTACCGAGCAAGCACACGCTTTAGCACACGTACTAAAAGACTTACCCAGTAAAATTAACTTAATTCCTTTCAACCCATATCCTGGCTCTCCCTATAAACGTCCGAGCAATTCTCGTATGGATCGATTTGATAAAGTACTGCAAAGTTATGGTTTAACTGTTATTACTCGACGACCTCGTGGTGAAGACATTGATGCTGCTTGTGGTCAGTTAGCTGGCGATGTTTTAGATCGAACGAAACGAACTAAAATGCAGTCAGATTATCAATCAGATAACCAATTATCAGCAAATAGTGAAAGAAAACAGATGAAAGCTGATGAAATTTCAGTAAAAATAGTCTGAGAGAAAATACCTGCCTATTTAAGAAAATCAGCATAAATGAATTATGTACATTTAGGGGACAGCTTTTTGGTTAATAATCAATTTATCACCGTACTTGCATTAGCTTTATCTTTTGTGCTTTCTGCTTGTGTCACGCAAAGTTTTGAAGACGGTGAGACACCGGTTGTTCAAAACCAAGCCAATAGAGAGGATATGGCGGTAACACGTATATCTTTAGGTCTTGGTTATTTGAAAATGGGCAATATGCCGCAAGCCAAGCAAAACTTAGAAAAAGCAAAAAAATTCGCCCCTGACATGGTGCAAGTCTATACCGCCTTTGCTCACTATTATGAAACCGTTGGCGAAGATAAATTAACCATAGCGTCTTATGAAAAAGCCTTATCGATCGAAAGTGAAGATGCCGATACCTTAAATAACTATGGCGTATATTTATGCCGTCAAGACCAAATAGATGCGGCAGAAGAGCATCTTTTAAAGGCTATTGCGGTACCAAGTTATATTCTGGTGTCGAAAAGTTATGAAAATTTAGCTTCATGTTTTTTACAAAAAGATAACTTTGATAAAGCTAAAAACTATTTAAATAAAGCTATTATGCATAGTCCAAGCAGTGCTTCAACTGTGTTTCAAATGGTACGCTTGCAATATGCCATGGGTGACTATCAACAAGCTAAAGCTTTTGCGCAACGTTTTGAAAAGGTCACTCGTCGCTTTACTCCGCAATCATTGGCTCTTGCCTTTAAAGTGTACTTTAAGCTTGGTCAAAGGCGCACCGCAAAAAATTACGCGGCTATGCTAGTGAAAATGTATCCGCAGTCATGGGAGGCTCAACAATATTTATTAAACGAACTTGAGCTGATTGATGCCGATAACCTCGCTAAAAGATATCAATTAACGCAGGTGCACGAGCACAGCAATAAACCAAAAAAACGTGTCGTTAAGTTGTCGCCTAAAAAAGCATCACCTAGGCAAACTTCAGCTAAAAAAATATCTCAGCAAAAAGAATTATCTCATCAATCATCAACTAGCCCCGTTTTGGTCAGTGAAATACCCGCAAAGCAAATTGCTACACCTTCTAAACCAGTGACTTTAGCCGCTGCCAATACTTTGGCTAGCACACAAAGCATCAATGCTGCACTTTCTATGGCGCCCGTAACCGAACAATTAGCCACTGAAAATGATGTTACTGTGCTTGCTGCGCCAATGGCTAAACCCTTAGCAAATTCTGGTCATGTAATCATAGCTAATGCTAGTGAAAAGCGTGTTGTTGTCCTTAGTGCGCCAAATAAGGCAACTTCAAATACCACTAATGACTCCGAAGAAGTGGCTGTCGCTAAAATAGATAAAAATGAAATTTTTACGTCAGTTAAAGTAGATACTGATGCCGCTCAAAAAATTATTCCTCAAGAAGATAGAGAGTTTTTTCATGTTGCTAAAAAGCCAGAGGCAATCGTTGAAGATCCTGTTGAAATCATTACTGGCTTGATTGTAGTGAAAGCAGCAACTAAAGCCGTTACAAATGAAAGTGAAAAGGCTGCCGAAGCAGTAAACACAAAAGAACCCGTGGTGCATATTGTGACTAAAGGAGATACCTTGTACAGTATTTCGGTGAAGTACAACGTTAAAATAAAAGCATTACGCCGTTGGAATCAGCTTTCAACGAAAAAGAAAATTCGTATTAATGATAAATTGTTTGTCGAAAACCCTACCGCGGTGATTAAAGTTAATGGATAAAGATGTATCAGCTGTGCAAAGCAGTGAGCAAGTAGATGAACTTTGTGAAGATATGATAGTTGTTGGCCCAGGCCAAATGTTAAGAGAAGCGCGCACCAAGCTCTCACTAAGCACTGAAGATATCGCCAATAAGTTAAATTTCAAAGCCGCTGTTGTGGCTGATATTGAGCAAGATATTTTTAATCAAAAACTACCGGCAACATTTAATCGGGGTTATTTACGCAGTTATGCAAAACTCGTTAATGTCGATACCGATGAAGTACTTAGTGCTTATGATATGCTTGATATTGCCAAAGTGCAGCGCAGTGAAATGCAAAGTTTCTCGAATTTAACTGAAAAACAAGCCGAACATAGCCGTTTAATGTGGCTTAGCTATTTAATTGTCGCCATCTTATTTGGTTTGATGGTGTTATGGTGGCTGCAAGCGCCTGAGGCGGTTGTTACTGAAGAAGCAAAACCGATTGTAAAGCCAGTAGCTGAGCAAGTCATTGTCAGTCCTGAGAATTTGGTCACAGAGGCTAATCGTCAAGTGAGTCAACAAGTTGAGCCTGTTAAACAAACGGTAGCAGACAATCAGGTGGCGCTGGCAACCACTGTTTTGCCTGGAGAAACACAGCCAGTAGTAGAGACCATTCCAGCAACGAATGTGGAAGAAGGCGATCTCGAAGCGCAAGTTGACAGCAGTGTACAAGGAGTAACAGCCAATATTGATGAAGAAATATCGCAAGTACTGGCGGTAAGCACAGCGGTATTTACCTTTTCGGGTGATTGTTGGGTGAACATATATGATGCCACGGGCGAACGCGTCGCTTGGGGCGTAAAAAAATCAGGTTATATCATGACCGTTTCAGGAACAGCACCGTTAAAAGTGACCTTAGGGAAACCGGAATTAGCGACAATTATCTTTGATGGTCAGCCGGTTGATCTATCGACTTTTAATGTTGGCAATATTGCCAAGTTCACCTTGCCTTTGCAGCCTTAGCTGTTAAAACCTTAAGTTAAACCTTAAAATTATTTTATATTAAGAATGAACTATATTAAGAATTAATTATGTTTAAAGAATCTCCAATAATTCGCCGTAAATCTCGTCAAATTATGGTTGGTAATGTTCCGGTCGGTGGCGATGCGCCCATTACGGTACAATCGATGACCAACACCCAAACAACAGATGTTGCGGCCACCGTGGCACAAATTAAAGCCTTAGAAGCGGTTGGTGCTGATATTGTTCGTGTTAGCGTGCCAACCATGGATGCCGCTGAAGCATTTCGAGAAATCAAGCGACAAGTTGATGTGCCCTTAGTCACTGATATTCACTTTGATTATCGTATCGCTTTAAAAGTAGCCGAATATGGCGCTGATTGTTTACGTATTAACCCGGGTAATATCGGCAGAGAAGATAGAGTGCGCAGCGTGGTGGAATGTGCTCGTGACCACAATATCCCTATTCGTATTGGCGTCAACGGTGGTTCTTTAGAAAAAGATATTCAAGAAAAATATACCGAACCAACACCGGCAGCGTTACTTGAGTCGGCGATGCGCCATGTCGATATTCTTGACAGGCTTAATTTTGATCAATTTAAAGTCAGTGTTAAAGCCTCTGATGTTTTTCTGGCGGTTGAATCTTATAAATTACTGGCAAAACAAATTGATAATCCACTACATCTTGGTATTACCGAAGCGGGCGGTTTACGATCTGGCTCGGTGAAATCATCGGTTGGTTTAGGCATGTTATTATCGCAAGGCATTGGTGATACCTTACGTATTTCATTGGCTGCCGACCCGATAGAAGAAATCAAAGTGGGTTTTGATATTTTAAAATCATTAAAACTGCGTAGCCGAGGCATTAACTTAATTGCTTGTCCAAGTTGCTCTCGTCAAGAGTTTGATGTGGTCGCTACCGTGAATGCTCTAGAGCAGCGCATTGAAGATATTATGACGCCAATGGATGTGTCAATTATTGGCTGTATTGTCAATGGTCCCGGCGAAGCTATGGTGTCAGATTTAGGTTTAACGGGCAGCAATAAAAAAAGTGGTTATTATCTCGATGGTATCCGTCAAAAGGAACGTTTTGATAATAAAAATTTAGTGGATCAACTTGAGCAGCGTATTCGTGCCAAAGCCCATGCGATAAATGAACGATTAGATGAAAAAAATAAAATCGATTTTAAATCCGTAGAGTAATCATATAGGGTGCTATTTTTAGCATAATTATTCTCCCATTTAAGTATGGGGCGTTATTCGTTATAATGCGCGCTGCGTGAAATTAACACACCTAGATTCAAATAATAAAGTGTAACAGAGAGAAATAAATAAGTGGCAAAAGCAATACAAGCAATCCGTGGCATGAATGACTGTCTGCCCAGTGAAACTAACGTTTGGCAAATGGTAGAGGCAGTGCTGCGCCGCGTCGCCAGCAACTATGGCTTTGCTGAAATTCGTATGCCGATTGTTGAATCAACGGCGCTCTTTAAACGCTCTATTGGTGAAGTAACCGATATAGTTGAAAAAGAGATGTACAGTTTTGATGATCGCAATGGCGACAGCCTAACATTGCGCCCAGAAGGCACGGCAAGTTGTGTACGTGCGGGTAATCAACATGGACTTTTATATAACCAAGAGCAACGCCTTTGGTATATGGGGCCGATGTTTCGCCATGAAAGACCACAAAAAGGTCGTTATCGTCAATTCCATCAATTTGGCCTAGAAGCCTTTGGAATAGCAACACCTGATATTGATGCTGAAGTTATTTTACTGACTTATCGCTTATGGCGGGAACTTGGCATCAATGAATTTGTCACACTAGAGTTGAACTCGTTAGGGTCGAACGAAGAACGGGCAAATTATCGTGATGCTTTAGTTGAATTTTTAACGGCACGTGAAGAATTATTAGACGAAGACTCTAAACGCCGCATGCATACTAATCCATTGCGTGTTTTAGACAGTAAAAACCCGCAAGTGCAAGAAGCGTTAGTTGGTGCCCCTAAATTATCTGATTATTTTGGTGAAGAAAGCCAACAACATTTTGATAGTTTATGTGCACGCTTAGATGCTGCAGGGGTGAAATATGTGCTTAATGACCGTTTAGTACGCGGTTTAGATTATTATAATCGCACCGTATTTGAATGGGTAACAACAAGTTTAGGCGCACAAGGCACAGTTTGTGCTGGTGGTCGTTATGATGGTCTAGTAGAGCAACTAGGCGGTAAAGCAACACCTGCCTTTGGCTTTGCTTTAGGTATTGAGCGTTTAGTGTTGATGCTAACCGAACTAGACAAAGTAACCAATGTACGTGCACAAGTGGATGCTTACGTGGTTATCTTAGGTGATGATGCGCAAATTACGGCTAACGCTTTAGCTGAGCAATGGCGAGATCAAGTACCTAACATTCGTTTGCAATGTCACTGCGGTGGCGGCAATATGAAAAAACAATTGAAACGTGCCGACAAATCAGGCGCGCAAATTGCGTTGATATTAGGCGATAACGAAATTGTTGAACAACAAGTTATGGTTAAATATTTACGTGGACAGCAAGAACAACAAAACTTGGCATTTGAGCAAATTCCAAGTTTGTTAACGGCATTAATTGAAGACTTTTAGTTGAAGGTGAAGAAGTGGAAATTTATCAAACAGAAGAACAACAAGTAGAAGCGCTTAAAAGTTATTGGCAAGAAAATGGCAATACTATTATTGCTGGCATTGTTTTAGGTTTTGCCGGTTTTATTGGTTTTAATGCATACCAAGATAATAAATTAGAAAATGAGTTAACCGTTTCCGACAGTTATCAAACTCTAATAGAAAGCGCTGCAAAAGATAAAGCCGCTTTTAATGAAAATGCGGCGAAATTTATTAATGACAATGGCCAAACTAGCTACGTATCACTTACGGCTTTAGCATTAGCTAAAGATGCTGCGGCAGAAAAAAACTGGTCAGAGGTAAAAACACAATTGAACGCTGCTATTGCTAGTGCCCCCAGTGATGGTATCGCAGGTATAGCAAGTTTACGTTTAGCGCGTGTGCAAGTTCAGTTAGAAGAATATGAGCAAGCTTTAGCAACGTTAGCTAAGCCTTTACCCGTATCTTTCACTGCGGCGGTTGAAGAAACTAAAGGCGATACTTATTTATTGCAAGGCAAAAAAGAATTAGCCCGCAATGCTTATTTGGCTGCTATTGCTGCTGATGGTTTAGCCAGTAGCCCGACGTTACAAATGAAGTTAGACGATTTAGCTACCCTAGTTAGTTTACCTGCAACATTACCTGCTGAACTAGCGGCTAAGTAAGGTTATTTAATGACTTTTTCTAAGAAAATACTTGCCAATAAAAGCACTACCATTGACTTGTTAAAGAAGCAGCAAAAATTATTAGCGGTATTTTTGCTTTCTGGTGTGTTATTTAGCTGTTCTTCAACCGATGAAGAAGAAAATACTGCTGATTTGGTTGCTGAGTTAACTGATATCACCGAAAAGTTTGAACCTAAGGTGTTGTGGGACGAAAGCGTAGGTGATGGCAGTGAAAATTATTTTTCACGTTTAAAGCCTATTGTTGCCTACAATAAGGTTTATAGCGCTAGCCGTGCCGGCGATGTTATCGCCTTTGATGAAAAAACCGGTGAGCAAGTATGGCAGGCTGATTTAAACGATGTTAAAGGTGAACGAAGTTTTTGGGATAGTAGATTACCAGCTTTACTGGCGGGTGGTCCTGTTGCCGGCCTCAATAAGATTTTTATTGGCAGTGAAAATGGTAAAATTTACGCCTTAGATGCAGAAACCGGTGAACTCGTTTGGCAAAGTAATATTAAGGGCGAAGTGATCAATGCGCCAGCGATTGATGCTGGCGTTGTTGTGGTGAATACCGCTTCAGGTATCATGAAAGGCATTAATGCTGATAATGGTGAAGAGATCTGGAAGATTGAGCAAGATGTACCTGCGTTAACGTTACGTGGCATTAGTGCTCCCGTTATTGCATCCGGTGGTGTACTTGTTGGCACGGGCAAGGGCAGTCTTAATGTTTACTTGCTAGAGAAAGGACAAGAAGGCTGGTCAACAGAAATAGGTGAGCCAACGGGGTCAACTGAACTCGAACGAGTGATTGATGTTGATTCTGCCCCAGTAGTCTTTGGTGATAAAATTTATGTGATATCTTCACGTGGCAATTTAGCCGCGGTGGAATTAAAAAGCGGTCGAGTTTTATGGAAACGTCAATACTCTTCGTATCGTCAAATATCTATTTATCGCAATACTATTTTCTTAACTAATTTACGTGGTCATGTCTATGCTATAGACAGAGTTAACGGTATTGAACGTTGGAGTAATTTGGCGTTAACCAACCGCGGTGTTACCGGGCCTGCCGTTATGGCTGGCTATGTGGTTGTTGGTGATTTTGAAGGTTATTTACACTGGTTAGATCAAGAAACCGGTGAAATTGTCGCTCGACATGACGTTGATGGCAGTGGTATTCATGCCACACCAACGGTTGTTGATAATGTTTTATATAGCCAATCACGCGATGGTGATTTACAGGCCATTGAAATACCTGAGATTATAAAAGCGGAGCAATAAGCTTAAGCTTTTAGTAGGCGAGACTTACGCTGCTAGGTGCAGTGTATTAGATAATGCAATAATAATTATCCTATTTCGCTACATGTACATACGGCCCCAATGCTTTTGCATTTGGGGCCGTTACTTATTTTAAAATGAAGTTTTTTTGAGGTTTTCATGCTTCCTGTCGTTGCCTTAGTTGGCCGCCCAAACGTTGGTAAATCAACGTTATTTAATCGTTTAACCCGCTCTAGAGATGCTTTAGTTGCGGATTACCCCGGCTTAACACGCGATCGCCAATATGGCCAAGCAGAGGTTGAAGAACACCCCTTTATTGTCATTGATACTGGTGGTATTAATGGTGATGAAGAAGGCATTGACTTATTAATGGCTGAACAATCGTTGACGGCTATTGCTGAGGCTGATGCCGTATTGTTTTTAGTCGATGCCCGTGATGGTTTAACGTCAGCCGATTATGGTATTGCTGATTATTTACGTAAACAAGACAAAAGAATATTTCTCGTCGCTAATAAGGTTGATGGTATAGATGCTGATTCGGCGGTCGCTGAATTTTATGCCTTAAGTCTTGGTGAAGAAGTTCATAAAATAGCCGCAGCCCATGGTCGTGGTGTGACACAATTACTCACCTTAGCGCTTACTCCTCATATTGAAGCGCTGAGTCAACCTAAAGTGGTTGATGCAGAAGAAGGTGAGTTTGATGGTGACTATGAACGCGAACTTAGCGAAGCAGAGCTTGAGAAACAAATTGAAGAAGCACCAAAAGAAAACGATACCATTAAGCTGGCTATTATCGGTAAACCGAATGTAGGTAAGTCAACGCTTACTAACCGTATACTAGGTGAAGAACGTGTCGTTGTTTTTGATGCACCCGGCACAACTCGCGATAGTGTTTATATTCCTATGGAACATAATGGTCGCTCGTATACATTAATTGATACTGCTGGTATTCGTCGTCGTAAAAATGTTACCGATGTAGTAGAAAAGTTTTCAGTGATCAAAACATTGCGCGCTATTGAAGACTCCAATGTCTGTTTATTATTAATTGATGCGCGTGAAGGTATCAGTGATCAAGATTTAAGCTTACTCGGCTTTATTTTAGAATCTGGCCGTTCACTGGTGTTAGCGGTTAATAAATGGGATGGATTAGAAGAGCATGCTAAAGATAGAATTAAAACCGAGATGGACAGACGTTTAGGTTTTATTGATTTTGCTAAAATTCACTTTATTTCAGCGTTACATGGCACGGGTGTTGGCCATTTATATGAATCAGTTGAAGAGGCCTTTATTAGTGCCACTAAACGTATTTCTACCGCAATGGTGACTAAAATATTGGACATGGCAGCGTTTGATCATCAACCTCCTATGCATAATGGTCGTCGTATTAAGCTTAAATATGCTCATGCGGGTGGTTATAATCCACCTATTATTGTTATCCATGGTAATTTAGCTAAAAAACTACCTCAGTCATACAAACGCTATTTAATGAACTACTACCGTAAATCATTAAAAATAATGGGTACACCTATTCGCATTCAGTTTAGAGAAACCTCTAACCCGTTTGCAGGTAAGAAAAAGCTCACTTTTACCGAGCAGAAGAAAATGGCTAGAGCAACCCAAGGCTATAATAAAGATAACAAGTAAGCAGTACACCAATATAAGGGCGGCTGATGAATCGCAAAGATATTTTCTAACTGAATCTATATACCCAAATCAACTCAAGATGCAGGATTCAGCTGGAATTAGAAACGTATTTAGGCAAGGCATTGATTGAAGAGAATGGTTATTCCCTTGTCAAAATCAATAACGCAGCATAAAACGTTTCTAAACCAGCCCTCGTTACATCTGTTTTTAAGGGAACAACCATTAATAAAAAGATGCGCCTTGATCATGATTCGCTCAGGCGTCCTGAAACTCGCATCTTGAGATGGCTTGGGTATACCAGCTTACCCTTATTTTTAGCATGTTTTTTGCTCTGCTTGGTTTTTCATACAATGTTTGGCGTATGGAGGTCAGCGAAGAAAATTCAAATATTAGAACGGCTTGTTTTGAAATGCTATTAGAGCTGTCGTCGCTTGAGCAACTCATTTATGTGGCCCATTATGATCAGGATGATAAAACAGCTAGTCCCAGAATAGGTTGGGTTAAAGTTGCACTCGTTGCTGATTTAAGTGTGCTTACCTCAGACGACATCACTAAACACAGTTTGATCTTGAAAAAGGTATGGTCGCAACATTGGCAACTCATGTTAACTGACGAAAACTCTGTCGTTAAAATAGTGAGCGCAATTGAGCAAGTTCGGGTTGAAATAAAACAAACCTTACATACGCTTAATTAGCCGGAGAGTTTGCATTACTAGGCCAGTTTCGCTACTGTTATTTAACTCATCATGGTTATTGAAAACAAAGCACTTATGGCTGAAAAACCAACAAAAATTGAAACTGCTACCCGTCTTAACCGTAACCTAGGCTTATTCCATGCAGGTGCCTCAGTCACAATTGATGTTTCAACGCCAGCAGGGCAAAAGGCCAAGTTTAGAACCACTTTTATTGGTTACCTCCCTAAACAGTATGTATTAATTCAGTTTCCAGAACCGAATAAATTAGGGCAGTTTTCACAGCATATTAAACAAGGCACAGTGATAACTGTTCGAGGGCTTATTGAAGGGCATGAAGGGGCTGTGGTTGCTTTTATCAGTTCGATAAAGCAAACGATTCAATTGCCATCACGTATTATGGTGCTTGATTTTCCTCACAGTGTCAGTTTGCAAAACTTACGTTCAGCTATTCGTATTGATACCGACATTAACGCCAGAGTTAAAATTGACCAAAATTATTGGCAAACTACTATCACTAACTTATCTATTAACGGTTGTCAGCTGAGTATTGTTAATGGCGAAAAACTGGTTTTATCTGAAAAGAAAGTATTGGAAATAATTATTGAAGATAAACACGGTGGTAGCAATGTTAAGCTTAATGGCGCGGTGTGTAATTTAAAACACCAAAATGACGGTTTATCTTTTGGGATTAAGTTTAATACGCAAAGCCATAAGTCGGTCAGTCAATTATTACTTGATACTATTAGTATCGAAAGTTAATTAACTAGTCGAAAAACTAAACCATCTTGTTAATTTTCTCAATTTTAGCGTTAATGATACCGTCAGCCACTTGCACACTTATTTCATCATTAATAGTTAACTGCGCGACTGAACTAATCACTTTCTTCTCAGCATCACGAGTGACACTATATCCGCGAGCAATCGTTGCCAATGGGCTCACCAAGTTTAATTGCTCAATTAAATGCACGAACAATTCGCTCTTATGCTGCAGGTTATTTTGCATAGCATAAGCTAATCTTTGCTTTAGTTGTTGAAGCTTAATTTGTTGTGCGGTGATCTTTTTTATTGGCGATAATAGCTCTAACCGCTGCTTTAATTGTTTGGGTTGTTGTTCTGCTTGTGACATTAAGCGCTTGATAGCGTGACTTAAACGCGCGTTTAACTCATCTGATTTTTGTTGTTGCAGCCGTAGTTGTTGCTCGGGATGTACTTGTCTTAATCTATGTTGGAGATGATTGTGCTGCTGAGCGAACAATGACATTTTTTGCGTGATTGCATTGGAAAAACGTTGTTTAAGCATGGTTATTTTTGCTAATAACTCACTACTATCACTGGACACTATTTCGGCTGCGGCTGATGGTGTGGCCGCACGTAAATCGGCCACATAATCACTTAACGTGGTATCAATTTCATGACCGACGGCACTGATAATAGGAATAGCAGAGTCATAAATTGCTTGTACAACACTTTCTTCATTGAATGACCAAAGATCTTCAAGTGAACCACCACCACGACCGACAATAACCACATCACATTCTTTGCGAATATTAGCTTGAGCAATGGCATGGCAAATATCATTACTCGCATATTCTCCTTGCACCAAAGCGGGGTAAATTATTGCTTTAATATTTGGATTGCGGCGCTTAAGTACGGTAAGTATGTCTTTTACCGCCGCACCTGTTGGCGAGGTGACTATACCAACAGTGTCAATGTGCGCAGGTATGGTTTTTTTATGAGCTTGTGCAAAAACCCCAAGGGCATTAAGTTTATTTTTCAATTGTTCATATTGTTGGCGTAATAAACCTGTCCCAGCATCTTCCATTTGCTCAATAATTAATTGAAAATCGCCTCTAGGTTCATACAAAGATACTCTGGCTCTAACCAATACTTGTTGGCCGTTTTTTGGTAAAGAGCTTGGCTTTAATCTAACCCTGCTATTGTTGCCTTTGAACATGGCACAACGCACTTGCGATTTACTGTCTTTTAGCGATAAATACCAGTGGCCGGAGCTAGCAGCGACAAAATTAGATATTTCACCGGTTAGCCAGACAGTGTTGAGTTCACTTTCTAAAATAAAGCGTACTTTTTTTGTCAGTTCACTGACTTGCAAAATGTGTTGTCGGGCCATAAAAGATTGTTTGTTAATGCATTAAAAGCTGTTTGAGCGACAGTATATCTTGATGATATTTATTTAGGGCATTTTTTTTATCCTTGTTTACTATTATTTTACTAATGTTTAGTAAAATAATAGTCCTTAAAAGCAAATTTATGTTTACCTAAAACCAGAAAACGGTTAAAATTCTGCCGCAATATTCGATACCAACTTTTACTCATTTGGTATCCACTTTACTCTTAACTCTGGTGATATTGCGATGTTACGAATTGCCCAAGAAGCGTTAACTTTTGATGATGTTTTATTAGTACCTGCCCACTCTACGGTACTGCCTCACACTGCCAACTTACAAACCCGTTTAACCCGAAAAATTAGTTTAAATGTACCTATGGTTTCTGCGTCTATGGACACAGTAACAGAAGCACGCTTGGCTATTACTTTGGCTCAAGAAGGCGGTATAGGCTTTATTCATAAAAATATGACCATCGCAGAACAAGCCAATAATGTTTCACAAGTTAAAAAGTATGAAAGTGGCATTGTCTCTGATCCTAAAACGGTTAGTGCCTCTGATTCTATTGAACAAATTATGCGTAAAGCCGATGATTTAGGCTTTTCTGGTTTTCCTGTGGTAGATGCTCAAAATAACTTAGTGGGTATTATTACCGGTCGTGATTTACGCTTTGAAACAGATTTAACTAAACCTGCCTCGGCACTGATGACGACTAAAGATAATTTAGTTACGGTGAAAGAAGGCGCTGCCCGTGAAGAAATTCTAGGGTTAATGCATGAAAACCGTATTGAAAAAATATTGGTTGTTGATGATGCCTTCAAATTAGTAGGTCTTATTACCGCGAAAGATTATCAAAAAGCGGAAAACAAACCCAATGCTTGTAAAGACGAATTAGGTCGTTTACGCGTTGGCGCTGCGGTAGGTGTTGGTGCAGGTACTGACGAGCGTATTGACGCTTTGGTGGCTGCCGGTGTTGATGTGTTATTAATTGATACTTCTCATGGCCACTCACAAGGTGTATTAGACCGAGTCAAAGAAACACGCGATAAATATCCTGATCTTCAAATTGTCGCAGGTAACGTTGCCACGGGTGCTGGCGCAAAAGCAATGGCTGATGCGGGTGTTGATGCCGTTAAAGTGGGTATTGGCCC